>Ga0307375_10000501_pt1 | contig 49250 bp, 33 predicted proteins | sample TR1MG_FD_202531 | JGI IMG/M metagenome (GOLD analysis project Ga0307375, IMG submission 202531) | Soil microbial communities from Risofladan, Vaasa, Finland - TR-1 | ecosystem: Environmental > Terrestrial > Soil > Coastal area > Acid sulfate soil | place: Finland: Risofladan, Vaasa | collected...
CCACTCCAGTCAGCCATTCGGGGCGCTTGTCGCGCAGCCATCCCAGGAATGTCTGCATCCAATCCTTGTCGAAGCCCTGGGGAGAGACCCACATCTGCGCGTGCGGATGCCAGCGGTGCAGATTTTCGGTCTGCTTCTCCAGTAGCGGCATCAGCAATTCAGGTGGCGTGTGTCCGGGGTCGCCGCCGGGAACAAACACGGCATCGATGCGCGGCATGCTGGCGAACACTTTCCCCCAGGTGTCCACGTCGGCGGCCACCGTCGCGGCGTCGCCGTAGTTGCGGGCTAGCGAGGGATACCACAGCCAGACATCCAGCCCGTAGTCGTCGCATAGCTTCGAAGTCGCGACCAGCATCTCATGGGGCGTTAGCGTAAAGTTCGGGCTGTCCCACTCGTTGCTCGCGGGGTAGGGAGGAATGAACTCCACGGCATTCGTGCCAAACACCGCCATGTCGCGGATGTATTGCTCAAAGATATCAGGAGACCACCCGTCGCAAGTGTTGTTCAGGTTACGATATCCCAGCTGGTGGCCGCGCAACTTATAGTGAGGCTGTGTGGTGATATCGAGATTCTCGGGCACGCTTACGTGGTCGCGCATCATGGTGAGCTGGCGCAGCAGGCCGCCTGCTCCAAACAGGAGTCCGCGCTCGTCGACCGCGGTGACGCTCACGCCCGTTTGCGTTGCAGATGAGTGGCTCTTGAGGCGGTACCCTTCGGCTCCTGGCATCGGACCGCCGGCACGAAAAGCCTCCGGAGCCTGTGTGCTCTTTCCGGCGGCGATCATCGCGATGACAGTTGCAGCGCCCTCCGGCCATTTGTCCACTACAGGCCAACGGATCTGCGTTCGTTTCTGCACCTCTTCGACCAGTACCTGGACAGCTTTGCGTTCGCGCCTGGTCAGCGACCCCGGAGCGTAGACCACGGCCTTTCGGAAATCGTGCTCCGGACCGCTTACCTTCACTTCCGGGAGAAGATTCGCCTGAACCGCGGGCTTAGCCCATGCCCAGTTCGTGCTCATCAACCCCGCAAACGCGCTGCCTTGCTTCAAAAAGTCGCGTCGATTGATGCCCATCGCAATGATTCCTTGTTCGCCGAAACTTGCCGGATCTATCCCCGCATGTCCAGATCGACGAAACTAAAAGGCCGTGTCGACTGATCATCCTGTCGATCTCGCCTCACTTCTGGGGAGCCGAAACGGAATCCTAGACCAAGTTATTTCAAAAGTCACACGTTATTTTCGATAATGACGAAGTATGGCTTTATGCATGGCAAATTTGTGCTATATAGCATGAGGCTATATAAAAAATATACAAGAATGAAATTAGAAATATTCATGGTATAGCCGATGGAATGCCCATAAAGTGGAGGATATTATCGTATGTTCGATATTTGTTCGAATCGAAATTCACAGAAATGAAATTATCTATTGACAAGTTTCATAAATATCGTAAATATACCGGTTCGCTGGCCATTCCTGAAAACTTCGCGGTTGTTGGCTCTGCTGATGCCGCATGACGGAGGAGTTGATGAACAGGTATCTACCGATAAAACAAGCCGCGTTCCTGCTTGCAGGTGTCGTGCTTTCTGCTCTCCTGGCATTTGGCCAGGTCACCACAGCAACGGTCTACGGCCGCGTGACGGATAATTCCAACGCCGTATTGCCCGGAGCATCGGCAACGCTCACCAACAACGCAACTCACGCCGTCTTTCATGCGACATCGGATAATCACGGCGAGTTCACGTTCAACTTTGTCCCTAATGGCTCGTACACCCTGGATGTAACCGAGCACGGGTTCAAGACCCTGAAGCAGAATCTGGATCTCGCTGCCGGCCAGAACGTGCGCCTCAACCTCGGCTTGCAAGTTGGCAAAGTCATGGAGACCGTGAACGTTGAGGCCCCGATGGTAAACGCCGTCAATGCTGAGCAGCACGATACCGTAGGCACCGAACAGATCCACGAGCTGCCGATCCAGCACTCCAACTGGACAAGCCTTCTTCAGCTTGACAACGGTGTCTCGCTGGCAGGCCAGGGTGGTGTGAGCCTCAATGGCTTGGCGCCATCGGGCTTCACCCTCACTGTCAACGGCACTGCTGCCGCCGGCGATCCCGAAATGTCATCCCTGAATGCCTACCAGAACTTTGACGTTATCAAGTCGGTAAACCCTGACGCTATAGCCGAGGTCAGCGTGACGAAGGGAATTGCGCCAGCCTCGCAGAGCGGTTCGATGTCCGGCAACGTCAACATCATCACCAAGGGCGGCAGCAATCACTTCCACGGCAATCTCTTTTACGGCAACCAGAACAACAGCTACAGCGCGACTCCGCGGTTTGTAACTCTCCCCCACCTCGTCTACAACGAGTATGGCGGCGACCTTGGTGGTCCCATCCTTCACAACCGCGTGTTTTTCTTTGGAAGCTACGAGGGTGTGATTTCGCACGAGACCAAATCGGTTCACGGCAACGTGCCCACACCCGAATTTCGCCAACAGGCCATCGCCGCAATCCCGGCCTCTGCGGCGTACCTGAATCTCTATCCCAACCCGACGGCGGCTTACGCTCCTGGTGCAATTACTGCTGCTTATTTTGGCAACCGTTCCCAGATTCAGGACGACAACAACACGGTTCTTCGGCTCGATGGATATATCAATCAGACGAACCTCATCACCGCGATGTTGGACCGTTCTCGTCCGATAGAAGATCAGCCCAATGTAATGCCCACTGGTGGCCGCAATTACGCAGCCCACAACGACAAATACAACGTCAGTTGGACGCACTCGCGCTCAGCCTGGAGCTCGCAACTTCGCTTCGGTTACAACCGTATGAGGCTTGCCCGTTACGGCCAGCGCTACAGCAACACCGTGGCGGCCATTGACGGGCTCGGCTTCAGCGATGGCCAGAGCGAAGTCTTCCTCAAGAATGGGTTCACTAGCACCATCGAAGAAACGATCGCCTTGACCAAGGGCCGTCACTCCATTCAGTTTGGCGGCGATTTCGGAAGGAACAACTCCGGTCGCACCGACCTGGAAACTCCTTCGGTTTCTTACGCCAACGCCACTGATTTCTTCAACAACCAGCCCTCGAATGTTTTTGCCTCCGGCGGTCTGGTTCCTTTCACGCTGCACAGCTACTCCACCGGCCTGTTCTTCCAGGATGACTTCAAGGTTCGGCCAAACCTCACCTTGAATCTCGGCGTGCGCTATGACTACTTCAGCGTTCCGAAGGAACAGAACGGATTGTTGGAGAACCGCAACAACTCCGGATTTGGATCGCCGCGTCCCGCCAATAGCATGTACAACGCCGACTTTAACAACTTCCAACCGCGCTTTGGATTTTCCTGGGCTCTCGGCCAGAACCGCTCCACGATCATTCGAGGCGGCTCGGGTGTCTTCGTAACCAACCACCCGATTTACGGCGGACCCATTGAGATACCCATCAATCCGAATGGCGTGCCGTTTGAAGTGAACTTTGGCGCGGTCGACGCCCAAAACCTTGGCCTCAAATATCCTGTCACCAACCAGGAAGTAGTCGCCCTCGCGACCTCCGGACCGCCGTTGGCAAACAGCGCGATCGCCGCCAATTTCCCTGATCCTTACAGCATCCAGTGGACTTTAGGCGTGCAGCGCCAGATCGGCTCCAACATGCTTGCCGAGGTTGACTACGTCGGCAATCACGCACTGAAGATGAATACGACCGAGTACCTTAATCTCCCGGATCGTCTCACCGGTATCGCTCCGGCACCCGGCTTCGGTACCTTCCGCTACTACAGCGCCACAGACGCCAGCACCTACGAAGCATTGCAGGCGTCTCTCAACCGGCGGTTCACTCACGGGCTGTCGTTCCAGGCCAACTACACGTACGCCCAGAACAGGTCGTTCGGCTCGGCGGACAACTTGCTGAACACGGCGCCGCAAGACAACAACAATATCCGCGCCGATCTCGGCCCGACGCCCTACGACATCCGTCACAATTTCACGGCCAACTTGGTTTACCAGGTACCGTTCACTTCGAAGAACAGCTTCCTTGCGCAGGCGATTTCCGGCTGGCAAGTCTCCACGATCTTCTCCGCCAACACTGGTTTGCCTACTACGATCTCCCAGAGTAGTTCGTATCGCAGTAGCCGCCCGGATGCGGTTCCTGGCGTGAGTCCATACATGGGCGGCAACTGGCAATCGTCGTTGCAGTATCTCAACCCTGCGGCGTTTGCCCTTGTTCCAATCTCCAGCGCCAGCAAGGCGGAGATCCGCCCCGGCACCCTCGGTCGCAACACGATTCGTCTCCCCGGCTATTGGAATGAGGATCTTTCGGCGGCCAAGAGCTTTGCTCTCACGGAAGGCATGCACCTCCAGTTCCGTGCCGATATTTTCAACATCTTCAATCACAGCAGTCTCGGTGGCCTGCAGACGACTGTCGCCCGCTCGACCTTCGGCCAGCTCACCAGTGCATCTGCCCCACGCATTTTGCAGTTGAATTTGAAATTGACGTTCTAACCCTGCGTTCGCTCTCCCGGGCGGGAGTTGCCAAACTCCCGCCTCCTTTTTCAACCCAACCTCGCCCGGCTGTTTCGGGCGGATTCCAGCGGTAAAGAAGGGAATTGGAAATGAGGCGAGTGGGTCTGGTTGTAATCGCAGTTTTGCTCTATTCAACTACGGTACTTGTCGCAGGTCCCAGGCCACAGGACACTTCCTCGCTTCCGCATGAGTTCACTAATTCGCTCGGGATGAAAATGATCCTCATTCCGGCTGGCACTTATCGAATGGGAGATCTTGCGGCTGGACCGGTGGAGGCGACAGCGGCCGGCACGCAAGTCCCGCCTCTCTCCTCCGCACCCACTTCTCCCGTTCTCAAGCCCGATGTCTTTTTGATTCCGGACGTGGCGGACGAACTGCCCGCGCACACCGTCACCATCACGCATCCTTTCTATCTTTCGGAATCCGAGGTTACGGCGAAGCAGTATCAGGCGTTCCGCATGGACTACGAAGACGCCGGCACATTTCCTCCGTCGGTCTCGGGAGTAAGTTGGTACGACGCCGTTGACTTCACAAATTGGCTGAGCAAGAAAGAACATCGACCCTATCGGCTTCCCACCGAAGCCGAGTGGGAGTATGCCTGCCGCGCCGGCACCACCACACCTTATTCTTCGGGCAGCAATCCTCCCGCGCCCGGTGTGGCCAACGCCTGGGGACTCATCGGCATGGAATCCGGCGTGCCGGAGTGGGTGCTTGACTGGTACGGTCGCTACCTTCCCACGGCGCAGACAGATCCCGTCGGTCCCGCCTTCGGCTTCAGCAAGGTCGTTCGCGGTGGCGGCATCATGGCGCCGCGCGCTCATCAGCATGTGAACACCTGGGGCCCCGAATATCGCCGCTGTGCCGCTCGTGCCAGCGTCGCGCCCTCGTATCACGGTCAGGAGCCCGTCGGTTTCCGCATCGCCATGGCGGCCATGCCGGACACGCCTCCCACGGCGGCTCATGTTCCCTTCTTCCGCAAATTTGTTCTGCCCACATCGGCTCTGCCGGTACACGCCGCGCCCGATCCGCGCAAACCTTTTTTCGAAGTGCATGATGTCCTTCCCATGCCTCCAGACGATGCCTCCCCCCTTGAAATCACCGCCGCCGGTCTCGACCCCGAGCTTCACGGGCACAATCACTCGCCCGGTCTCGCCGTCATGCCGAATGGCGATGTGATGGCCATCTTCTTCTCGTCGCCCACCTCCGGCACCGAGTACGTCGACAGCACTACGTTCATTGGTACGCGCCTGCGCTTTGGCAGCAACCAGTGGGATACTCCCGCGCGCTTCTACAACTTCGAAACCATCAACGATCAGTCCGCGCTTCTCTGGAACGATCATGGAACCGTTCGGTTCTTTGGCGGTGGCATCGGGATGGCAGGTGTTCCTTTCCGCCTGACGTCTTCGAAGGATAACGGCGCTACGTGGAGCCATAATCATCTGCCCACGCTCGTCGGACGTATCGGCGGATTCAGCCCGCAACCGATCACCTCGGCCTTCCGTAGTTCTGATGGCCGCACCATGTATGTCGCCACCGACGCCGTGGGAGGACAGTCCCTGCTCTGGGCCAGCAACGATGGCGGAGTCACATGGCGCGACACCGGCGGACGCACCTTCGGACGTCACACCACGTTCGTCGTTCTCAAGGACGGCAGTATTCTTGGCATGGGTGGCAAGAACACGAACTTCGAGGGCTACATGCCCGAGTCGATTTCGCGCGATGGCGGTCGCACGTGGACCGAGCGCAAATCGCCATTCCCGCCGCTCGGCAGCAATCAGCGTCCGTCGATCGTTCGCCTTTCCGATGGCAACCTGTTCTTCGTTTCCGACTTCCAGGACCGCAAGGGTAAAAAGCCTGCAACGGAAAAACAGAGCGGAGCTTTCGTCGCTCTCTCGCGCAATGAGGGTCGCACCTGGATCGTCAAGCGCATTCCGGGTGCTCGTGCCCACGAAGATTTTTACCTGCACAATCGGCCGCAGTGGCACGTCAAGAGCTTTGGCGGATTCGCCACACTTGGCTACGTCGTGGCGGCACAGGGACCCAACGGAATCATCCACGTTCTTACATCCATGAATCACCCCGCGCAGGAGTTCGAACTCAACGAGGCGTGGATTCTCTCGAAATCCGCTGGCGTGACCGCCCTGCCAACCGGTGCCGGACGCGTTGTCAGCGGACACCTGGCCTACCCAGGCGGTAAGCCCAAAGCCGAATGGCGCGGGAAGATCGAGCCTGATGGACGCTTCCAGCTCGACGGCGAGCAGGCGTGGTTCTATCCCGACGGGCACAAGGAGTACCAGGTGACATACCGCGATGGGCTCAAGCAGGGTTCTGAAACCTATTGGGCCGAAGACGGTCGTCAAATCTGGCAGTGGGAGCATCATCCTGACGGTAGCGCGCAGTGGACACAATTCTGGCCCAATGGCCAGAAGCGCCAGCAGTCGGAATGGAAGGGTGATGTCTGCCAGGGGCCTGCCCGGCTTTGGGATTCCACCGGCAAGCTCGTCGCGCAGTACGAATTCCAGCCCGATGGAGAAATCCATCCTTGATGACGCTTGAAGATGGGGTTGAGGTCACGGATAGCGGTGCAATGAGGCGGCTTCGGCAAAAGCTTTCCCGGCAGGATATGGCCGGTTGTTCATCGTGAATGAAATGCAAGACCGATTACTTTTGAATAGCGTCCATAAGTTTTATTTTTTGGGAGCCAGGAGTGCCTCATAGATATACTAGTCGCGTGATGAAAACTAAAGGAGCTGGTGAAGTGACTAAGCAGCGCCGCCGGCCTAAACAGCAATCAGAAGCGAATTCCACAATGCTGGCCGGACATACAGGGCCGTACTATACGAAGACCATCGGGCGAGCACTGGATGTTCTCGAATGTTTCGAGGACGATCAATCACAACTTAGTTTCAAGGAGATCAGCCGCGTGATCTCCATGCCCGGCCCGTCTTTGTTCCGTGTTCTGGCCACCTTGGAAGCGCGGGGCTACATCACACGAAATTCCGATGGTTCGTACCGCCTTGCGGACAGGGTTCTCTACGGCAAACTCTTGGAACGTGGTCAGCGCATGCGCGTCCTGTTTCATTACGAGTTGCAGAAGCTTGCTTCGCACTTCAATGAATCGTCCAGCCTTGCCTACCTCTTCGGGGATCACATTCAGGTGCTCGATTCAGTGGAGACTTTCCACGAAATCCGCATCACAAACAAGCCGGGACGGCTGTTGCCGCCGCATTGCAGCGCTATGGGTAAGGCCATCACCGCGCACCAGGACCATGTCCGCCGAGACCGCATTCTGGAAGTCTACGGTCTCGACCGTCGCACTCCTGCCACGATTGTTGACCGTCCCGTCCTGCTGGCTGAGTTTGCCGAGATTCTGAAGCGCGGCTATGCCGTTGATCGCGAAGAATCAGTGCCGGGCGGACTTTGCATCGGCGCTGGCATTGTGCCTCCGGGAGGGAGGGCTGTGGCCGCCATTAGCGTTTCCACGCCGCTGGTGCGCATGCCTCCCGGCAGGGAAGAAGAGATCATTGCCGGAGTGAAGGACGCCGCGCACGCCATGGCTGAACTTTGGGTTCGTGACGAGAAGCGAGTCAGTTCAGTTCCGGCCAAAGTTTTGTAACCAGATCCATTACTCATGCGAGCTTATTCGGTCGCTGGCGGAAGACTCATGCTCGCCAGCGCAGGGCGGGCATGCGCCTTGAAATAGCAGCTATTGAAAGTTCGACGGAAAGGAGAACTCCGTGGCCGTTCTAGAGCATTGTTCACTGCGTCCCATTCGAGTCGGTTTACTTGATTTTGGCGATGGGCGTTCCTACCTGCAGAAGCCTCTTGCTCCTGTCAATCGACAGTTTTCCCAGAAACTCACCCAACGGCTGCAAGGCGCGGGCTTCGAGGTGATCTCCGGCGACGAGGTTATCTGGCAGAACGACATTGCCGTTGCTCAGGCGAAGAAGCTTGCGGCGGCGGATGTCGATGTCGTTCTCTTCAGTTACTCCGTCTGGGCCTGGCCGCAGTATGCCCGCGTTGCGGCGCAATTCTGCGATAAGCCGCTCGTGCTGTTTGCGCACGTCAACCCCAGCTATCCCGGGCTTGTCGGAATGCTTGCGGGTGCCGGTTCTCTCGATCAGGCAGGCGTGCGTTTTTACAAGACGTTCGGCGACATCGACGATGACGCGGCGTTGAACGCTCTCAGTGCACGCCTTCGTGCGGTGGCCGCGGCGCATCGTCTCCGCGGACAAACCTACGCGCTGATTGGCGGCCGCTCCCTCGGCATCGATACCACGGTCATCGATCCCGCGCAGTGGATGGAGCAGTTCGGCGTCGACGTCGATCACATCGATCAGTTCGAATTGATTCGCCGTTCGGAAGAGGAGCGCCTCCACGGCAAGCGCATTCCCGCCGCGCTCGACTATCTTAAGAAACACGTCCGGCGTATCCACTGGACTGCCCCTGATGCCGCCATGCGGCTCACCGAGGAGTTGCTTGTCCGTCAGCTCGGCCTTTACTACGCCGCTGTCGATCTCTGCGAAGAATTCGGCTATCACTTCTGCGGCATCAAGGGCCAGCGCGAACTCACCGAGCACTACGCCACCGCCGACGTCGTCGAAGCGTTCCTCAACGATCCCTACGGCCCCGATGGCGCTGCTAAGCCGGTGGTTGTCTGTTCAACGGAAGCCGACAGCGACGCCGCGCTGACCATGCAGATCCTCCACCTCCTCGGCGGCACGCCCGCGCTCTTCGCCGATGTCCGCCACTACCACGCCGATCTCGGCGTCTGGGATCTCTGCAACAGTGGCGAACACGCCACCTGGTTCGCCGCTCGCAGCTCGGACCCAGCCGTGAACCTCGCTAAAGTCGAGTTCCGGCCGGAGGGGTTCTATTTCCCCGCCGGAGGGGCATCCGTCTACCACATTGCCGCCCCGGGCGCCGTTACGCTGGCTCGTCTGACGCGCCATGATCGCCGTTATCGCATGACCATGTTCACTGGCGAACTCGTCGATTTTGGTGAGCGCAACGAGGAGATTGCCTGTCGCACGCAGGACAACTGGCCACATGCCTTTGCCCGTTTCGGTTGCGATCCGGAGACGTTCATCAACAACTTCCATTGCAATCACATTCACGCCATTTATGGCGATTGGATTCGCGAGCTGGTCACAATCTGTGAAGTACTCGGCATCGATCCGGTTGTGCTGCACTGACGTTCGGCGCGGCGCGATTCTCCGCCCTGCTTCCTGTGCAAGCGGGCGGACTTGCATGGCCGGAGATTGGATTGTGAAAGAATCCACCGCCGGCATTTTCATGGAGTGATTTGGATGCGACGGATTCCGGCTCTTCTTCTGATGGTGCTTGTTGCGGCCCCTGCTCTGATTGCGCAGGAGAAGGGCCTCGTGGCACAGTGGTCATTCCAGCAGACTTCGGACAACACCACGGTCGAGTCCGTCAGTGGGCAGATTGACGAGATCGGCGGTTTCGCAAGTTTTCTGCCCGGGGTGGAAGGAACCGCCCTCCGCTTCGACGGTTACACCACCAGCGTCACGCAGAATCATCGACGCCTCCCCGATGTGCACGATGCGTTCAGCGTCGAAACCTGGGTGGTGCTCAATACGTATCCGTGGAATTGGGTTCCGGTTCTTGACGAAGAAGATAGCCACCAGGGTGGCTACGAGTTCTCCATCGATGCCGCCGGACACTTTGCCATCGAAGCCTCCATCGATGGTGTCTGGCAGCGATGCGTCTCGCAAGTTACGCTTCCGCTCAAGCGCTGGCAGCACATCGCCGCAACCTTCGATCCGGTGCGGGGAATGACCCTGTATCTCAACGGCAAGCCCGCTGGAAGGCTCGACATTCATGGCCACCTGACCCAGCCGGCTCATCATCCAGACCTGCTCATCGGGCGCGTTCGCGATGCTGTTCTCCCTGCCTGTTATCTCCATCCCAAGATCAGCGTGTGGTATTCGCTCGACGGATTGCTCGATGAACTGAAGCTCTTTGATGGTGCGTTGTCTCCCGCCGAAGTGGAACAGGACTTTGCCGCCGTTCATCCTCCCGCAGGATTGGCGCTGCCTTGGCAACAATTACCTTCTGGACCGCCCGGTGCCGGAACATTCGGAGCTTTCTACACGACGCTTCACTATGAGCCGGCCTGGGACCGTCTCTGGCGACTCGGTCCCAAGTCTGACGTCGTCGTCCGATTCGACAACTCTCCCGGGCGCCTGGTCTTCTGGCACGGCTTGGGATTCATCCCCGCCTGGGTCACGGAAAACGGCAAGTGGTACACGGACGAATTTCTCGAGCAGGGACATGGTGGCGGTGTTGGTGTCTATGATGCCGAGCCGATGTCCGACAAGCAGACGCGTTACTCGCACGTGAACATCCTGGAGAGCACGCCCGCGCGCGTCGTCGTTCACTGGCGTTATGCCCTGGCGGATGTTCTCTATCATGGCTCGTTCCAGGATCCGCTCTCGCACTGGTTCGACTGGGCCGACGAATACTGGACGGTATATCCCGACGGTATCGCCGTCCGGAAGCAGGTGCTGCACAGCTCACATCTCAAGGGGCACGAGTGGCAGGAAACCATCGTCGTCGATCAACCCGGCACGCGTCCCGAGGACAACATTCAGACCAGCGCGCTCACTCTTGAGAACATGCAGGGCGAAACCAAAACATACTCCTGGTTGCCGCATCCTCCTCAAAAGCTGGACACTCCTGCCGGTGCCAACATTCAAATCGTCAACCTCAAGTCGCAGTGGAAACCATTTCAAATCGTCGCGCCGAAGGGTGTTTACTTCACCTCTTATCGCGGCGAAGCCAGCAATTCGATGTTCGAGTGGTGGAATCATTGGCCCGTGGCGCTCATTCCTTCCAGCGGACGTTGCGCAATCGCGCCGGATCGCGCCGGACACAGTTCGCTCTCGCACATTCACTGGGGAACCTACAGTGAGGATGCCTCCACCGAGGTCAAGCTGTTGATGGATGGGATCACCAATCAGCCGCCCGCAGCTCTTCTTCCCTTGGCAGAGTCGTGGCTGTCCGCACCTGCCTTGGACGTTGTACGCGGAGCGCTGACCAGCGAGGGATATGACCAGGCACAGCGCGCCTATGTACTCACTGCAACCGCCGCCATTCAGAAGCCCATTGAAGTGCGCTTCGCTGGAGCCATTTATCATCCCGCGCTCGTAATCCACGGCTGGATGGGCCCTGAGCCGGCAGTTCGCCTCGATGGACGCGCGCTTCCATCCGGCAAACAGTTGCGCATGGGAATTGTTCCCGGCCTGCGGGAAAACAAACTCGTTGTCTGGCTTGACGTGCAGAGTCAGCAGCCGTCCACGCTCACGCTGATTCCGCATGAGTAGCCGTTGCAATCTTCTGATCGGAGAATCTCGGACGCATGACTTCCAAATACGTTCTTGGAATTGATTTCGGAACTGAATCGGGGCGCGCTCTGCTCGTCGATGTAGCGAACGGCCACGAAGTCGCATCAGCCGTGTATCAGTACTCTCACGGTGTTATGGATCGGCAGCTCCCCACGGGCAAGGCTCTGCCTGCTGACTGGGCGTTGCAGGACCCGGAGGACTATCTCCGCTGTCTTGAGATCGCCGTTCCTGAAGCTCTGCGTACCTCCGGCGTCCAGCCTGCCGATGTCATCGGAATCGGAATCGACTTCACAACCTGTACCGTGCTCCCCACCCTGGTGAATGGCACACCTCTATGCATGCTTCCAGAGTTCCGCTCCAATCCGCATGCATGGGTGAAATTGTGGAAGCACCACGCTGCCCAGCCCCAGGCTGACCGCATCAATGCCCTGGGTCGCGAGCGCGGCGAAGAATTCATCTCCATCTACGGCGGCAAGTATTCCTGCGAGTGGGCCTTCTCCAAGTTATTGGAGACCGTTGAAGAAGCGCCCGACGTATACAAGGCCACGGGGCGCTTCATGGAGGCAGGCGATTGGGTGGTCTGGCAGTTGACCGGACACGAGCGACGCAGTTCGTGCCTTGCCGGTTACAAATCCATGTGGACCAAAAGCACGGGTTTTCCTTCCTTGGAGTTCTTCACCGCCTTGCATCCCTTGCTTGCTGATCTCCCATCCCGGCTTGCCACAAGCTATTACGCTCCCGGCGAACGTGCGGGCGAACTCACGCTGGCGATGGCGGCTTGCACCGGATTGCTTCCCGGAACTCCCGTCGCCGTCGCCAATGGAGATGCGCATGCCGCTGTGCCTGCATGTAGCGTGGTGGAACCCGGAACGATGGTGATGATCATGGGCACCTCGACCTGCCACATGCTGATGAGTCCCGAAAAGCGCATGGTGGAAGGCATGTGTGGCGTCGTGGAAGACGGACTCGTTCCCGGACTGTGGGGTTACGAAGCCGGCCAGAGCGCTGTTGGCGACATTTTCGCCTGGTATCTCCGCTCTGCTGTTCCCGCCGCGCTGGACGAAGAATCCCGGCGAACCGGAGTCAGCCTCCACGCGTTGTTGGAGCGCAAGGCAGCTGCCCTCCGTCCCGGACAGAGTGGATTACTCGCCCTTGACTGGTGGAACGGCAATCGTTCCGTACTCGTCGATGGTGCTCTTTCCGGGCTCCTGCTCGGCTGTACCCTGCGCACCGAACCCGAGGAAATCTACCGCGCATTGCTCGAATCCACCGCCTTCGGCACCAACGCAATCATCCAGGCCTTTGAAGGCAGTGGCATCGCGATTCGCCAGTTGGTCGCCTGTGGAGGATTACCCGAAAAGAACCGCTTGCTCATGCAGATATACGCTGACGTCACCGGCCGGGAGATTCGCGTGGCGGAAAGCTCGCAGACCTGCGCACTCGGCGCCGCCATGCATGCCGCGGTAGCTGCTGGCGCCGCGTCTGGCGGTTACGCTTCCATTCAGGACGCTGCCCACGCGATGGCTCGCCTTCTTCCAGCGGCATATCGTCCAAATGCCACGGCCCACGCCATGTATGCGCGCCTCTATGCCGAGTATCGCGAGCTGCACGACTGGTTCGGTCGCGGCGGAAACGACGTCATGCACCGCCTGCGCCAGCTTCGCGACGAAGCTGGATCCATCGGAGGGAGTTAAGTCGAAACGTCCGTCTCTTGGCAGGGTGCGCCGTGCTGATTCGACGCGGAAACAGACAGAATTATTTTCCGCAACTTCTCACTCTTCCTCGAACATCTCGCCGAAAAGTTCGTGCACTCTATCCCGTGCCGCTTCAAGCGCCCTCTTTCCCGGCGCGGTAGCCGTGTAGACGCGCCTGATCTTTCCTCCCGCCTGCACTCGCCTTGAACGAAGCAGTCCTTTTGCTTCGAGTCCGTGCATGATCGGGTAGAGCGTTCCCGGGCTTAGTCGATAGCCATGACGTGCCAGTTCTTCAATCATTCCCAGGCCAAAGATGGGCTCCTTGCACGCGTGGTGCAGGATGTGTAGCCGGATCAGCCCCGAATAAAGATATTGCTGCGCGGAAACTCTCTTCATATCGATGCTCGTTATCGGATATCGATTATATAATGCTGTTCCAATGGAGGGTGGCATGACAGATTCAGTGTCTCTTTGGTCCAGGATTGTTCGTCCGGGATGGCGATCCCGCGCTCTGGTGTTTGTCAGGCTTTCCGTCGGGCTCATCTTCTCGACCCAAGGCCTGCTGAAATTCACTGACCCGAACATGGGTGTAATTCGCTTCACCAGGATCGGCTTTCCTCACCCTGCATTCACCGCGCACTTTGTTGGCGTCTTCGAGATGGTCTGCGGCGTCCTTGTTCTCCTGGGACTCTTCACCCGGCTTGCGGCGTTCCCACTATTCATCGTCATTTGCACTGCCATCGCAACCACCAAGATTCCTGAGCTCTTTCGGCCCACGCAGGGTTTCTGGTTCATGGTGAGTGACGCCCGTGCAGACTTCGCTATGTTGACTTCGCTGTTGTTCCTTTTCGTTGCCGGTGGTGGAGGATGGTCGGTTGACGACCGGCTCTCAAATCAAGAAGCGCAACCGCCTTCAAATCATCCAATGTAGCGCGAGCGCTTGTTTTTGTTTCTCGTCAATTCTCAGCCCACTCGCTCTCGCAGGGGATGGTTGAAAGGTATCTTGTTCATGCGATGGTTCCGCTCCCGCGTTCGTCGGTTGCGACGCATTGGCGTCCCGGCCTTGCTGTCTCAGGCAGCACTTCTGTGCATTTTCTTCAGCGCGTCGCGCGCCTTTGCCGGACCTCCTTTTCAAACCGATGATCCTGTGCCCGTACCGTTTCATCACTACGAGGCATACGTTTTCGGCACAACCGACCACAGTGGCGGTTCCACTTTCTCGCAGGGCCCGGCATTTGAGTTCAACGTTGGCGCCGCGCCCAATCTTCAGTTTCACATCGTCGTGCCCATGGCCTATCTCAATCCGGACAACAATTTCGGTGCAGGCGATGTTGAGCTTGGCGCGAAATACCGCTTCATCCAGGAAACGAAGCATCGCCCGCAAGTCGGTGCTTTCCCCATGATTGAGCTTCCCACCGGCGATAGCCGGCGCGGCCTCGGCAACGGGCGACTGTGGGCCAAACTCCCCGTCTGGGTGCAGAAGAGCAGCGGTCCATGGACGACTTACGGTGGCGTTGGCTACCAGATCAACCACGCCCCCGAAATGAAAAATTCCTGGTTCGCCGGATGGCTCGTGCAACGCGACCTGAATAAGAAGCTGACACTCGGAACCGAAGTCTTCTCGCAGCAGGCACAGCAACTCGGCACGCGTGAAACCACGTTTATCGATGCGGGCGGCTACTACAATTTCACTCCGAATTTCCAACTGCTGTTTATGGGTGGACACACCGCTGCCGGTGACCGCCACACCGTCGCTTACCTCGGCCTCTACTACACCTGGGGGCCGAAGGATGACAACTCTTCCGAGTCACGGCTACAGGACGACCTCTTCTCGCGCAATCAGCGCTCGTTGCGATAAGGCTAATTAAAAAAAGGGCAAGCCCGTTTTGCTGCGGACTTGCCCAATTACAGAACCAATTGTCTGGAGTTTTTACTTCTTTGTCTGCTGCGCCTTTCCGAACCACTCTTCGAACCACTCCAGCGAACGAAGCTCGTAGTCGTGCCGGTCAGCCGGTTTGTTGATGGCGTGGCCTTCGTCTTTATAGACGACGAGCGTCACCGGAACGTGCAGTGTCTTTAGCGCGTGCCACCACTCGAACGACTGCGGCGCCGGCACCTCTCCGTCACGATCGCCAACAAGAATCAGTGTTGGCGTCTTCACGTTCTTCACAAACGTGATCGGCGAACTCTTAGCGTAGACTGCCGGATCGTCATACACCGACGCACCGAAGAACGGAATCATCCACTCGTCGATGTCGTTTTCACCGTAGTAGCTCAGCCAGTCGGAAAGCCCCGCGCCCGCCACCGCCGCCTTGAAGCGATGCGTTTGCGTCTCCGCCCACATCGTCATGTAGCCGCCGTAGCTGTGTCCGTGGATGCCTAGAAGATTCAGGTTGATCGGGTACTGCTTCGCCAGCGAATCGATCCCCGCCATGATGTCGCGGTAATCCCCGCCGCCGAAATCCTTTACATTTGCAAGTGTGAATGCTTCTCCCTGGCCAAAGCTGCCGCGCGGATTTGGGCAGAGCACGAAGTATCCCAGGGCCGACGCTGCGCCATTGGCGGTGTCCCAGTGGGGCATGCATGCCGCCGAAGGCCCACCGTGCACGGTCACCACCAGTGGATACTTCTGGTGCGGATCGTAGTTGCGCGGGAACATCAGCCATCCCTGGATGCGCTGCTTCTTGCCCGCCGCTCCGCTATGCGGAAGCGGCTCGCCCAGCCAGTGAACGTTCTTCGTTTCGCCCCAGCCCGGCTTCGCACCGCTATTCATCGACGTCACTTTCTTCCACTGTCCAATCGGTCCCGCCCACAACTCTGGAGGCTCGGTGAACGACTGCCGCACCACGGCCGAGGTCACTCCGTCGCGCGCCAGTGACAGGCTCAGTCCCCATCCGCCCGCCGAGATCGATTCGAATCCGCTCCACAACGTCTTCTCATCGCCGCCGCGCGTGGAAACCGTGGCCACTCCCGCGTTTCCGTCCACGTTCTCCGTAAAGAGCAGCTTGCCGGGAGCGGTCCACGTCAGCCACGTCGCCGAGGCTTTCATGTTCGGCGTCAGGTTGCGTGCCCGTCCACCGCTTGCGGAAACAACGTATATGTCGCCACCCGTGGAACCTTCGTCGCTCATGATGCCGCTGATGTAGGCGATTTCTTTTCCGTCGGGCGAGAAGCGCGGTTGCGCAAATTGCAGCTTCGGCTTCACCACTTCGTGCAGCTGGCCCGTCTCCGCGCTGATTGTGTACAGCCGCGCCACCCACCAGTTGTTATCGCCCGAGCCGTGCGCGGCGCTCACCGCCCAGCTCTTTCCGTCGGGAGCCCAGTCGTATTCGTAGACGTACAGATCGCTCGGCGAAACCTGTCGCACCGCATGCGTGGCGATGTCGACCGTTGTAATCCGCTGCTCGTAGTAGTGCTCGTCGATCTCGCCCTCCGGCGGTGTCATTGGCATCAGCGGACCAGCAATTCGCGGCATGCCTTCGATGAACAGTACGGCAATCGTCTTTCCGTCCGGAGAGAAGCTTGGTGTGGAAACGTAACCCTTGAAGTCCGCCAGTTTTTCCGGTGTTCCACCCGGCGCGTCTACCGTCCAGAGCTGCGCAGCCGGCATCGTTCCCCGTATGTTGGCAAGAAACGTCAGTTGCTTGCTGTCCGGTGACCACGCAATATCGCGCAGCGGCAGGTGATCGGGAACCGCGATGGGGCTGCCGAGTTCCGCGCCGCTTTCCGCCGCCGCTGTTAATTGCACCATGATGCCGCCGCGCGTAATCCAGGCGAGCTTCGTCCCGTCGGGAGAAATCCTCACTCCACGAATATTTTTTACGCGAGGCATGCTGGCCAGCGCCGCTTCCGCTCGGCTCTTTGCCTGTGCTCCCGAATCGGCGGCGAATGAACTGCCGGAAAGACTGGCGAAGAGTGCCAGAAGCGTCACGCAGAGGACCGCGCGTGAAATCACCTTTTGTATTGCGGCGCATTTCGAGCGTTCCGAAGCGGCCGCTGTGGTGTGCGAAATCTGTACCATGGAATTCCTCATGTACGGCATATAGTTTGCGGCTGCTGCTCGCAACGCGCTTCACATCCGCGCATGTAAAAAATTGGCGGAGGAAAATGAGCGGCGTCGCTTCTGCGGCAGGCTCGCGCCTTTCTCCCGAAGATTCGTCCCCACGGGAATCCGCTCATCCGTGCATCCTGCGGATGGCGGTGCAAAGGTGCCACTCATCTTATAGATAGTGCTTCTCCGGTGGAAGTCTGGTGTGAATCAAAAGTCGCTTCACTGCAATCCACCGAATTCCAGGTTATGGGTATACGCGTCAAAGCCCGCGTCCATGCGGGCTTTGGCATTGCTGTTCGGCTACGGGCCATATTTATGGCACTAATGGGGGCTCTGACGTTGGAGTGGGTCCCTGCGGCGTTCTCTCGCGGAATGCCGCTACCACGCGGGGCTGGAAGAGGTACCAGATAATCAACACGCTGATGACGAGGCTGATGATGGCGCCCGTCGAAACCATTGGGCCAAGATGCAGGGTGAGTACCCGCAGTCGTGAGAGCGCGGAAAGCGACGACAGGATGATGGCGACAATTCTTGCCCACTCGCGCAGACTCCACAGGCCCCACGCCGTCGCGCCCATCAGGATGGCAAATATTCCGAAGATCACGCCGGCCACAACGCCAATCGTTGTTGCCGCCGCTCCGCCAATTTGCTCGTGCCCGCCAACCGTAATCCATCGTTCCACGAGATTTCCCGCGATGAATGACAGGACCGCTACCAGGGCGAGTGCGGCTGTTCCGGCCCAGTAAAGCAATGCCAGGATACTCACACCGATTGGACGTTCCATCGAATCCCTTCTCGCCGCCGGTTTCCTCAACTTCTCGCGACGGATGCAACCTAGTTCGGCCTTACGGTCAAGTCAAGCAAAACTGCGCACGTGGCCGGTATACTGCTTGTGGGGCAGATTCATCCATGGCACTACGGTCCCATGGCCTCCCGCCCTCGACATGCCTATGAAAGCATCTTCAAAAAGCATAGCACTTGTCCTGCTGATTGCGGTCGCCTGCCTCTCCGGCTGTCGCAAGGAAGACCACGAAACAAAAATCAAGCCAAGCCGCCTGATCGGGACTCTCTACAGCGGCCAGAGTCTCGAAGCGGTTGAGCGCGAGCTGCACCTCGGCGCCGGAAACTGGCAGGTTCTTGAGGATCGTCGTTCGCTCCCTTCCGATCCCCGCCCCCCGTTTCGCATCTATACCATCTCACTCAAGAACTTTAACGAATACGGGCAAAATGGTGATTTGGTGCTTTCGTTTTTTAACGATCAGCTGATGACCACCATGTTTTATCCTGTCAGCATCGGCTCCTTCCGCGCCGCCGTGGAGCAGCATGCTGGCATCTCTTTTGGCTCCACCGGAGCCACTGAAATCGCGCCGTCCACGCGTGTCTGGGTCGGCAAGGACGCGTCGGGACGCAGCTATATCGGATGGATCGACAAAAAACTACAGACCGTTCAGGACACATGGATTCAGCAGTATGACAAATAACCCCAGCACCATCGCCGAGTGGCGCGAGCGCATCGACCGTCTCGATGCCGAACTCGTTCGCTTGCTCAACGAACGCGCCGTCGCCGCCAGGCAAATTGGATTCTTGAAGCGTACCTCCGATCTGCCAGTCGTCGAACCCAATCGTGAACTCACCATCTTTTCGAACGTCCGAGCTCTTAACGCCGGTCCAATTCCGGATGCCGATCTGGAGGGCATCTTCGAGCGCATCATCGAAACCATGCGCGACCTTCAGCGCCGCCAGATCGAGGCGGGCGATTAACTTCGCTATCCCGTGCCGTGATTCGGGTAGACTGCAAGACAATGATTTCTCGCGTCGCCATTCTCGGCACAGGACTCATCGGTTCGTCCTTTGCGCTTGCGCTCAAACAGCGTGCGACGGACCTCCGCATCGTCGGCTGCGACCGCCCTGAGGTCCTCACTCGCGCCCGTGCCGCCGGCATCATCGACGATGCCGAATCGAATCCGGTCGAAGCCATTGCCGGTTGCCAGTTGATTCTGCTCGCCGCCCCTGTACAGGCTAATCTCGAATTGCTCCGGACAATTGCACCGCATCTTCCGCCGGATGCTCTGGTCACGGACGCCGGCAGCACTAAGGCCGGCATTACTGCTCTTGCCACGGAATTGTTCGGTGGTGACGCGCTGCGCCGTTTCCTTCCCGGTCATCCCATTGCCGGAAAAGAAGTCTCCGGCGTGGAACACGCAGACGGCAATCTTTTCGTGGACGCAAGCTGGGTGCTCACCCCGGAGCAGGGTTTGCACGCCCTCATTGCGCCGGAATTCAGCCGCGGTCTGCACGCGGAGTTCATGCGTCTGCTGGAAACCATTAGGGCGCGAATCGTCGTCACCACTCCCGCCGAACACGATCGCGTGCTCGCTTATACCAGCCACCTTCCTCAATTGGTCGCCACCGCGCTGGCCGCAACCTTGCTCGATGCCATGCAGAATCAGCCCGGCCTGCGCGAACTGAGCGGCCGCGCCTTGCGTGAGATGACTCGTCTTGCCGCTAGCGATCCGCGCATGTGGTCGGACATTGCCTCACAAAATCGCGCCAACCTTGCTTCGGCCCTGCGCGAAATGGAGCAAGCCCTGGCTCGTCTGCGTCTGTCGCTTGGTACCGAGGAGTTTACACACGAGTTCGAACGCGCCCGCCGCTTCGATCCCGACGCGACTCTCGCGTTAAAAGAAAGCACGGACCCGCCGAAGTTTTGGTAAGAGCGAAAGCATTCGCTCGTCCCGCAATGGTTTCTGGAAATCCGCTGAAGCTGTCGTATACCCGTTTCATTTAGTACAATCGTCGGTCTGCCTAAGCCCCGGTCAGGGCTTCCGAGCAGCATGTGGGGCCAGCCATCTATGAAAAAAGTCTTTGCTAATGCCGACGAGGCAATCTTCGATATTCACGACGGCGCCACCCTCATGGTGGGCGGGTTTGGTCTGTGCGGTATTCCCGAGAATCTTATCGGCGCCCTGGTCAAGAAGGGCATCAAGGATCTCAACACCATCAGCAACAACATGGGCGTCGACGAATTCGGTCTCGGCCTGCTGTTGCAGAAGGGCCAGATTCGCAGCCACAAGGGAAGTTACGTCGGAGAGAATCGACTCTTCGAGGAGATGGTGCTCGCCGGAAAGCTCGATCTCGAACTCATTCCGCAAGGCACTCTCGCCGAGCGCATTCGCGCGGGCGGTGCGGGCATCCCGGCATTCTTCACGCCCACCGGTGTCGGCACAGTTGTTGCCGACGGTAAGGAGACGCGCGAATTTGACGGTCGTACCTATGTCATGGAACGTTGGCTCAAGGCCGATTTCTCGCTCGTCAAGGCATGGAAGGGCGACAAGTGGGGCAACCTTGTCTATCGCAAGACGGCGCGGAACTTCAATCCCATGATTGCCACCGCTGGAAAGATCACCATCGCTGAAGTTGAGGAACTTGTCGAACCCGGCGACATTCCTCCCGACCAGGTCCATACGCCGAGCATCTACGTCCAGCGCATCTTCCAGTCCGTTGGCGAGGAGAAGCGCATCGAACGGCGTACCGTGCGCAAGGCCTGAGCGCATCGCAAAAACGATTTATATCGTAGAACGAGGAATCTTATGGGTGGAACGGTTTCGAAAGTCGGTAAGGCGATGGATCCCAGCAAGCGCGAGTTCATCGTGAAGCGTATTGCCCGCGAACTGCGCGACGGCTACTACGTTAATCTCGGCATTGGAATGCCTACGCTCGTCGCGAACTACGTGCCCGACGACATTGAAGTCATTCTCCAGAGCGAGAATGGCATGCTTGGCGTCGGTCCCTATCCCGTCGAAGGCACGGAAGACGCCGACCTCATCAACGCCGGCAAGGAGACGGTCACGGAGATTCCCGGCACTGCGTTCTTCTCCAGCGCCGAGTCTTTCGCCATGATTCGCGGTGGTCACGTCGACCTGAGCGTGCTCGGCGCCATGGAAGTCGATGAGCAAGGCAATCTTGCCAACTGGATGATTCCCGGCAAGATGGTGAAGGGCATGGGTGGGGCCATGGATCTCGTCGCCAGCGCCAAGCGCCTGATGGTCGCCATGGAGCACACCACGCGCGACGGCCAGCCCAAGATCCTCAAGCGCTGTACGTTACCCATCACTGGATTGAAGGTTGTCGATACAATCGTCACCGAGATGGCATACATCCGCGTTGTGCAGGGAACCGGATTGGTGCTGGAGGAGATTGCGCCGGGACTCACCGTGGAAGACGTGCAGTCCGTCACGGAACCGAAGTTGACTGTGAGTCCTTCGTTGAAGGAAATGAAGGCAGACTAGGTTTGTTCGGATGCCCCACTCTGAGCGTCGCGCGAAGGGTGGGGCGTCGTCCGCTACGCCCTGCGTGCGCCGCCCAGCACTCGCGCGGGCAGCATTATGATCGCCTTCACCAGCTCCAGAACTCCGTCCACTGCGATTCCCAGCAACCGAAAGGGCAGCAGAAACAGCCAGATAATTGGGTAGAGCACCAGCGCTAGCAGCGCCAGTGGCCAGCAGATCATGCACAGCAGAATCCACAGCAGGAACGTGAGCATAGGAATGCCTCTGCTATCTGATACGCATTCCATTCGATATCAGTTCCATCTGCTTGTCACGACTGAATCGACCGATGCGCCATTTTGCGCTCAACCTTGGGACGGATCACGAAGGTGTCGTCAAGCGCCGTCGGCAAGGTGCCGCTTCAGAAAGAAGTACGTCCGCTGTCCAGCGTCCATCATGTCCAACCCGCGAAGCACGTGCCCCGCGTTTGGATACAGCTTCATCTCGTAGGCCAGTCCGCGAGACTCCAGCAGCTTCGCGATCTTGTGCGCCTCCGACACGGGAACCTTGTCATCCTTCTCGCCATGCAGGATCAGAACCGGCGCTATGTGCGTCAAATCCTTTGCCGTCTGCTCCGTAAGTCCGCCAAAGAAATCCACCACCGCCTTAATGCGCGGCAGCCGCGATCCAAGCGTGATTGCCATGAATCCGCCCAATGAAAATCCAATGACTCCCACCCGCGTTCCGTCGGCTAGCGCCTGTTGGGCGGCGAAGTCGAGTCCGTCGGACACAACCTGCAGCCATGTCAGGTATTCTCTCCAGACCGTCGCGGAGTCTGCGTATTCCGTTCCTGTCGCGTCAAAGTAGTGCGGCACGCAGACGAAGAAGCCGCGGTTTGCCAGCATTTGTGCAAAGTCTGCATGCCCTTTGTTGGCGATTCCGTCCGCGCCGTGCAGCGCGCACACTACCGGGTAGCGCCCTTCTTTTGACGGCGTGTACACGTCCATGTTGATTTCTTTGGATTGGCTCTCGTAGGAAACTTTCAATCAATGCACCTTCATTTGGCGTAGCGATGATTGAAAGTTACGGGAAAAGCGCGCAGTTGCGCAAGTCGCGTGCCTGCTATGCGCCCGGTTCACGAAGCCGCACAAACCACTCTGAGGCAATCAGCAGCATCGTTGCGCTGAAGCCAAGATTCATCAGTGGAAGGATCAACCGTCCGGCGATTTTCTCGAAGATGGTGCGCGCGATGAGCATTTTGTTTTCCCTATGCGTTGGAACCCGCATTGGCTGCGGGAGTTCCGCGCAGGCATGTATCACACGGGAAAACTTGCTGGATGCACTGCTTATCTGAAGCGAAGATGAAATGAGTCGGAATGCTCCACCCTGCTCGTCTGACGTCGCAAGCAGAGTGAAGCTTTTCCGATGTCTTGTTTAGTCGCCAGTCAGTTTCAGTAGCGACTCCGCGAATGGCGCCCTCGCCACACCGCGCTCCGTGATGATTGCTGCAATATATTTCGCCGGAGTCACGTCGAACGCCGGGTTTTCCACGTTCACTCCTGTTGGCGCAATCTGCTTGCCTGCCAGGTGTGTCACTTCCGTGGAGGCCCGCTGCTCGATCGGAATCTTCGAGCCGTTTGGTGTTTCCAAGTCGACGGTTGAAAACGGCGCAGCCACGTAGAACGGAATACCGTGCTCCTTTGCCAGGATCGCCACCGAGTACGTGCCGATCTTGTTCGCCGTGTCGCCGTTGGCAGCGATGCGGTCCGCGCCCACGATCACTGCGCCGATTTTTCCTTGCGCCATGATGTAGCCGGCCATGTTGTCTGAAATCAGTGTCGTCGGAATTCCATCCTTCATCAGTTCCCATGCCGTCAGCCGTGCGCCTTGCAGAAATGGCCGTGTCTCGTCGGCGAACACGTGCAATTTCTTGCCGCTCTCCACCGCTGCGCGAATCACGCCAAGTGCCGTGCCGTAGCCCGCCGTTGCCAGTGCGCCCGCGTTGCAGTGCGTCAGCACTCCACCCGAAGCCGGCATCAGCACTGCGCCGTTGCGTCCCATCGCCTCATTCGCCGCAATATCTTCCGTGTAGATCCTCTGCGCTTCGTCGATCAGCCCCTGTTTCGCCGCTGTGAGCGAACTTGAACTGAGCGTCTCGAACTTCGCCTGCATGCGCCGAATGGCCCAGAACAGGTTCACGGCTGTCGGACGCGTCGCGCCCATTACGCGGCAGATTTCACCGAAGCTTCTGCGGAACTCCGACAGGTTGTGGGTTTTCAGATCGCGGACGCCCAGCGCAATACCCATCGCCGCGGCCACTCCGATTGCTGGTGCGCCGCGCACGATCATCGTTCGGATCGCGTCCGCGACTTCCTCGTAATTCTGGCAGGTGACGTAAACTTCTTCGGTTGGCAATTTCGTCTGATCGATGAAGACGACACCTTCATCGGTCCATTCAAGAGTCTTGACCACGGGCGGTTTCCAATCCTTGCTTGCTCGGTATTGTGCTTCTAGTGTAACCGTTTTGCGCCCATCGTCCCACTGCCGGCCCGGATGGGCCTCGCGCGCCGCTTTTCACCGCCCCCGCTCCGCACATGCCGCAAAAAACGATGGAAATCGATGTTGCGGAGTGATATATCTCACTGGCTCGCCATCACCGGGAGTTTGTATGAAGAAGTTGCTGTTCGCTGTTCTCGCCGTGCTCATGATGCTGGGTTGTGCCCGCCGGTTCGGTCCCCCTGTTCAGTCCGGGCCGTACATCCGTTCCCACCGCTATCACTACCGCCGTCGCCATGATCGCTATCGGCGTCACCATCGCGATCGCGGCCGTCATCGCGATAACGATCACGATGGTGATCACGGTCATCACGGTCGCCTTGCCCGGGCGGTTGTCCCCGGCCTCACCGATCTCGGCTAGCGACTTGCAACAGAAAAGCCCTCATTGAGAGGGCTTTTATCGCAATCGCTTGGCGCAAAAGTCTTACTCCAGCTTATGCGCCGCGCGCAGGCCGGACTTCATTTCGATGATTTGGATTCCGTATCCGTCTGGATCGCGCAGCAACGCCCAACGCCCGAATGGCTCCTCGCGCGGTTCGGTCGAGAAGTGTCCGCCGCGCCGCTTCAGTTCCGCCGTTGCGCGCGTAATATCGTCCACGTAGATCCCGAATGTGCAGCCCGAAGTCGGGCCTACCTGCACCTCTTCGCCCTCCGGATGCAATCCGATCAGCACCGTACCTGCATCGAACTGGCTCCAGTTGCTCTGCTCAAACAGCATTTGCAGGCCCAGCACGTCGCGATAGAAGGCGACGCTGCGTTTCATGTCCTTCACCACCACCATGATCAATCCAAGCTTTCCAACCTGCATGGTTTCTCTCCCAATCGCGGGTCGCCGCCCGCGAACACCAGCCGGGAGCGCCACTTCAACGTCAGTCTAAAGGCGCGGCCACGGCCCAACTATGACGTGCGTCACAACCATCCGGGATTCTTTATCGTCGCGATCGCGTGTCGTCTGGCTGCTATTCGGAGCCTTCCGACCGGTGCACCTCGCACCGCGGCCCCGGCATATTCGTCACCGCCGGACGGTCGCAGAAGTCGCACTTCGCCGCCACCGCAAATGCCGTCGGAATATTTTTCGCCGCCTCCGGGTTTTGCCGGATGTGTTCCGCCCTCACGTCATTGGCCGTAAAGATTGCCACGAACGGAACGTCTGCCGCGGCCGCTTCCACCGCCGGCCTCCCGTGCGCCTCTTCGCGCTCCACCAGGCACATCACTCCCACCACTTCGAAGCCAAACTCGCGCGCCGCTTCAATCGCCTGGATCGTTGAAGCCCCCGTCGTGCACACATCGTCCATGATTACGACTTTCGTGCCTTTTTGGCGAAAGCCTTCGATGCGCTGTCCCATGCCGTGTTGCTTTTCCGCCTTCCGCACCAGGAAGCCGTGGATCAGGAACTCCTCGCCCGAGGCCTGTGTGTGTGCCGGTGCTCGCGTTTGCACTTCCTGGGCGCTCTGCATCGCCACGCTCACCACCAGCGGGTCCGCTCCCATCGTCAACCCGCCAATTGCCTTCGGGCTCCAGCCTTGATGCCGGATCTCGTCGAGAAACACGCGTCCGCACAGCCGCGCGCCTTCTGCGTGCAGTGTCGTTGTGCGGCAATCGATGTAGTAATCGCTGGTTCCGCCTGAAGAGAGTTTGAACTGGCCCAGGCGAAACGACTCTTTGGCGAGAAGGGATAGTAACTGCTGACGTGCGTCGGACATGGGGCAAAAGATATCAGTTTCGGGGTGGTACAGGCTAGTGTTCTCCCGGTTCCATCCGCGTCTATCCGCGGCCACGCATCTTTTCAAGGAAACCTATCGCGCCAGCTTTTCCATGTGCCGGAAGCCGTCCGTCGCCAGCATCGCTGCCGCGAACAGGGAAGCGTTATATCCCATGTGTACCAGAACTGACGCGGATACGGACTGGAAGCGCGCTCGCAGGAACGTCAGCACCATTCCGACGATGAACAGCATCAGCACCGGGGCCCACGCACGTCCCAGTTGCGCCGCGTGCGTCAGTGCGAACGCCCACGCCACGAACAGGAACGACGACAGGAAGGCGAATCGTTGCGAAGCCTCCGCCGTGTTCAGGTTGGAATTTCTTATCCAGATCAGTACCACGAACAGCGCCAGCGGCGCCACTGCTCCCCAGAACGTCGGCATGCTGCGCGGTGCAAACGTTGCCCAGAAGACCGCCACCGGTGCAATCTCCGCACCCCGTATCAGCAGTCCCACGGTTGCGATGATGCCCACTACCGCAGCGGCTATGAAGAAGTCCTTTGGCGCGAATTTCACCGCCACGCCCCAGATCAGAATCCCGGAGATCCAGCCGCTGACGTAGAGCCGTCCGTCCAGCGTTTTCAGCCGTTCACTCAATTCCACGGTGAGCGCAGGGAAGAGCAGTCCGCGGAAAAATAGTTCTTCCGCGAACGGCGCCACCAGCACGCCGAAGAAAGTCATTGCCCACGCGCTGGCTCCATTGCGGAAGTACTGATCGATCGGAAGCTGTTTGGGAATCGGCAGTACGCCCGATAGCACCTGGATAAAGATTGCCAGCAGCACTCCGCCGCCGAGGAAGAGCGCCCACCGCGAGCGCGGAAAGTGCCAGTGCACGCCTTCAAAAAATGGGGTCCCGTAGTGCACGGAGATCATCCGCACCACAAACCAGATTGTCAGTACATATGCCGCGAACTGCGCCGGTATCAGAATCAGCGGACTGCCGATCACCTGCTTCGGGTCCAGATGTCTGCTGGTTGCCGCCGCTCCGGCGATCATCGCCGCCAGGAATCCACAGAAGAACATCGCCAGTATCAGCACGATCACCGTGCGCGCCACATCGCCCAGCGTCCACACTGGGAAACGCACCCCAGCGTCGGCAACCGGCGGTTGCGGTTCCTGGGCTGTGGTCAGTTCTTGAGGTTCAGCAGGAGCAAGAGGCTCGGCGCCGGTAAAAGGGTTTTCAGGCGTGGACACTTTTCCATTGTATCGGCTGATTGGAAATTCACGAAAGGGGATCGCTTTTTTGGCTTTCCGCGTGCTTACTTCAGCACTCCCGCCAGTGCCTGTCCCGTGTAGCTTTTCTTCACCCGCGCCACCTGCTCGGGACTCCCCTGCGCCACGATGCGTCCGCCCTCCTCGCCGCCCTCCGGACCCAGATCGATGATCCAGTCTGCGTTCCGAATCACGTCGAGGTTGTGTTCAATGATGATGATCGTGTTGCCCAGGTCGGTCAGCCGGTGCAGCACGTCCAGCAGCCGGTTTACGTCTTCAAAGTGAAGCCCCGTCGTCGGCTCGTCCAGCAGGTAAACCGTGCGTCCCGTCTGCCGCTTGCTCAGTTCGCGCGCCAGCTTGATGCGTTGCGCCTCGCCGCCGCTCAGCGTCACGGAAGATTGGCCGAGGTGAATGTATCCCAGTCCAACGTCCACCAGGGTTTGCAGCTTCTGCCGCGCCTGCGGAATATTCTCCAGGATCGCCAGCGCCTCCGAGATGGGCGTGTCCAGCAGGTCCGCGATCGAGTAGCCCTTGTATCGCACTGCCAGCGTCTCGTGGTTATAGCGTTTCCCGCCGCACACCTCGCATTGCACGTACACGTCCGGCAGAAAATTCATCTCGATCCGCCGCTGTCCCTCGCCCTGGCACGCTTCGCAGCGCCCTCCCGACACGTTGAACGAGAAGCGCCCCGCCTTGTAACCGCGTTCGCGCGATTCCGGCAGCATCGAGTAGATTTCGCGCATGTTCGTAAACACGCCCGTGTACGTTGCCGGATTCGAGCGCGGCGTGCGGCCAATCGGAGATTGGTCAATGCGTATGACCTTGTCGATGTTCTCGACGCCCGTCATCGCCTTGTGTGCTCCCGGCTCCTGTCGTGACTTGTAGAGTTGCCGCGCCAGCGCGTTGTAGAGGATGTCATTGACAAGTGTCGATTTACCGGAGCCGGACACCCCCGTCACCACCGTCATTACGCCCAGGGGGAAACTCACGTCCACGCTCTTCAGATTATTTTCCCGCGCTCCCAGGATGGTGATTGAGTGTCCGTTCGTCTGCCGGCGTTCATAGCGGATCGGAATTTTCTTCCTGCCCGAGATGTATTGTCCGGTCAGTGACTCCGCCACCTCGCTGATCTCCGCCGGCGTTCCCGACGCCACCAGTTCGCCACCGTGGCGTCCCGCTCCCGGCCCCAGGTCGATCACGTAATCCGCACGCCGGATCGTCTCTTCGTCGTGCTCCACAATCAGCACCGTGTTGCCCAGGTCGCGCAGCGACTCCAGCGATTGCAGCAGCCGCTCATTGTCGCGATGATGCAGTCCAATCGACGGCTCGTCCAGCACGTAGAGCACACCGCGCAGCTTCGACCCGATCTGTGTCGCCAGCCGTATGCGTTGTCCCTCGCCGCCGCTCAGCGTTGCCGCCGAGCGATCCAGCGAGATGTATCCCAGCCCGACGTGGTTCAGGAAGCCGATCCGCTCTGCCACTTCCTTCACGATGCGTCCCGCAATTTTTTCCTCGCGTTCATTCAGCTTGATCTTCGTCACCGCTTCCACCGAGCGCGATACCGGCAGGGAAGTGAAATCGGCGATCGACATTCCATTGATCTTCACGCCCAGGCTCTCCGCCCGCAGCCGTTTGCCATGGCACTCCGGACACGGTGTCGCCGACATGTAGTTCATCAGCCACTCGCGGTACGTCTCGCTTGTCGCGTCTTCCAGGCTCTGCTTATGGAAGGCCAACACTCCGCGGAATCCGCTGCGCACCCGACCCTTCGTCGCCGTTCCATAGAGCAGCGTGTTTTGTTGCGCTCCCGTCAGTTGGTCAAACGGCTTGCTGATGTCGATCCCGTTTTCTTCCGCGAATTTCTTCACCATCTGCTGCAAGTATGTGGAGCCGCTCCCCGGGCCCAGTCCACCGTCGAGCAGCGGCTTTGACCAGTCCACAATCACCTTTGCCGGATCGAAGTCATACTTGCTGCCCAATCCGTTGCACTCCGGACACGCGCCATACACGCTGTTGAACGAGAACGATCGCGGCTCCAGTTGCGGCACGTTGATCCCGCAATCCGGGCACGCCATGCGCGACGAATACAGGTGTTCTTCGCCGCCCACCACGCTCACCACCACCAGCCCGCTACCCAGCTTCATGGCGATCTCCACCGAGTTCGCCAGTCTGCGTTCGATGCCCGGCTTCACCAGCAGACGATCCACCACCACTTCAATCGTGTGATTCTTGCGCCTGTCCAGCTTGATCGTCTCGTCGTCCGTGTTCAGCAGTTCACCGTCGATGCGGGCCCGCGAGAATCCATGTTGCGCCAGCTTTTCCAGTTCTTTCCTGAACTCGCCCTTGCGTCCGCGAACAATCGGGGCCAGCAGCATCACGCGATCTTCCGGCTTCAGTTCCATCACCCGCGTCACAATCTGGTCCGCCGACTGCCGCGTAATTTCCTTGCCGCAGTTCGGGCAATGCGGCACTCCAATCGATGAGTACAGCAGGCGCAGGTAGTCGTAGATTTCCGTGATCGTGCCGACCGTCGAGCGCGGGCTGCGCGAGGTCGTTTTCTGTTCAATGCTGATCGCCGGGCTCAGTCCGTCGATCGAGTCCACGTCCGGACGTTCCATCTGGTCCAGGAACTGCCGCGCATACGCCGAGAGCGTTTCCACATAACGCCGCTGACCTTCCGCGTAGATTGTGTCGAAGGCAAGCGAGGACTTGCCCGATCCGCTCAGACCCGTGATGACCGTCAATGTATTCCGGGGGATTTCGACGCTGATGTTCTTCAGATTGTGTTGCCGCGCGCCGCGTACCGAGATCCGAGTGATCGCCATGCCCTACAGATGTCCTGCCCTTCGTCTCCGTTTCGTGCCGTCGCCGGAGGAGCCGGCAGCCTGGCCCGAATCGGTCCGCCGGGAAGCTCTTCCCGCTTGTACCCCTAAGGTAACGGTGCAGGTCCCAACGTAATGTGGCGCCCGCCCCCTAGTGACGATAAAAGGATTGGAAGATATCTCGACTCAGGTATCTTAGTTGGCAATAGCGTTAAGCGTCAAACACGCGCATAAAAGTAAGTGCAACGCTGATTGTTAACGCGGGGCACGTTGGTCGCGGTCACGTAAAGCTTGTAGAATTGGGGTTTAAAGGCTGGACTGACAATTGACTACTCTTACTATGCTTTTAGCTCTCGTTGCTACCATCATCCTGGCGCTCGCCGCCGGCATTGGCGCCGGCTACGCGGTTATCATGGCCATCCTCTACGTTTTTCATCCCAATCGCCCGACGAAGACCGCTACTCCCAAACTTATTCCCAGCCACAACGCTTCCGGCGATTGATCCCGGCACACGCTTTCCTGAACTGAATTTGTTTCTTCTCTGTGTCTCTGCGCCTCGGTGGTGAATTCCGTCTGAACGTGGAACGGGCCCCCCTTTCGAAGGGCCCGTCAGGGGCCGAGCTCGGTCCGAATTTCTCGGATTAGTGCTCGGTCACCACAAGTTCATTGTCACGCACACGGTCGCGCGCACGAACCAGTTCCAGAGCCTTGTGCGCAATGTGTTCTGCCGATACCTCGAATTCCTTCACCAGCTCCCACGGCGCGCCCGAATCGCCGAAGCGATCCTTCACGCCGATGTAGCCGGCCATCACCGGCAGCCGGTAGAACGCCGGGTCTTCCAGGATCAGCGCTGCCACGCGATATGCCAGTGCTCCGATCTGGTGTTCTTCCGCCGTTACCACGATGCTCGTGTCCTTTGCCGCCCGGACGATTGCCCTCCGGTCGATCGGCTTCATCGTGTGGATGTTCAGAATGCGTGTTTCCAGTCCGTAATCTTTCTTCAATATCCACGCCGCACGCATCGCTTCCGGCACCATCGGTCCGCACGCGATGATCGAGAGGTCTTCGTTTTCGTTCTCGTAATCCGACTCCAGTACCGTCTCGAACGCATCGATGAAGTTATCTTGTTCACCGCGGAGACGAATCACGTTGGCCTTGCCGAAGACGAACGGTGTCTTGTCCGTGCTCACCACCGGAGTCGCTTCACGTGCAAACCGTATGTATTTCGGCCCAATGTGCTTGAACAGCAGGTACTCCGTCGCCTTCTTCGTTTCCACCGAGTCGCACGGAACCACCACGCTCATATTCGGCATGCCGCACATTGGGAACAGGTCTTCCAGCGCCTGGTGGGTTGCGCCGTCCGGCCCCACGCTCACGCCGCCGTGCGCGCCCGCAATCAGCACATTGAAATTCCCGTAGCAGATCGAGACGCGAATCTGATCCAGGTTGCGTGCCGCAGCAAACGTCCCATACGTTCCAAACACCGGCAGCTTGCCTTCTTTTGCCAGTCCCGCCGCGGCCGACGTTGCCGACTGTTCCGCGATGCCCATGCTCAGCCAGCGGTCCTTGCGTTCCGGGTGGGTCGTGTAGAAGTCGCTGATCGTGATCGAACCCGAAATGTCCAGCCCCAGGCACACTACTCGCGGATCGTCGCCCTTTTCCGCCAGTGCCTTGCCGAACCCCTTGCGCGTCGGGTCCATCTTTACCTTCATCTTTTCCTGCGAGTTCCACCAGTAGTTATGCGAAAAGTGCGGCATCTTCTGGTTCAGCTTGTGGTCGATGTCGCGCTGATAGTCTTCCGCCAGCTTGAACATCTGCTCCACGGGAACCTTGTCGCGCACGCCCAACTCGGCCAGGCCCTTTTCCATCTCTTCTTTATTGGGCGTCTTCCCGTGCCAGCCGGCCACGTTTTCCATGAAGCTGACACCCTTGCCCTTCACCGTCGCGGCAATCACCACCGTCGGCTTTCCGTTGCGATCCGTACGAGCTTTTGTCAGCGTGTCAACGATCTGCTTCATGTTATGACCGTCGATATTGATCACGTTCCAGCCAAACGCCTTGTACTTGTCGACGATCGGCTCGATGTTCATCACATCGCACGTCTTGCCGTCGATCTGCAATCCATTGTTGTCCAGGATCGCCACCAGGTTATCGAGCTTGTAGTGGGCGGCTTCCATCGCCGCTTCCCATATCTGGCCTTCCTGCTGCTCGCCATCGCCCATGATGCAGAAGACCGTGTAGTCCTTCTTGTCGAGATGCGCGGCGATTGCGTTGCCCACCGCCACGCTCAATCCCTGTCCCAGCGATCCGCTTGAGACCTCTACGCCCGGCAGTTTCACCCAGTGCGGATGCCCTTGGAACGGCGACGACAACTTGCGCAGTAGTGCCACTTCTTCTTTCGGCTCGTAGAACCCCGCGAAGCCCAGCCCGATGTACAGTGCCGGGGCCTTGTGTCCGCCTGACCAGATGATGCGGTCGCGCTCCGACCAGTGCGGATTCTTCGGATCGTGTTGCGCCACCTTCAGGTACAGCGCCGCCACCATATCCATCATCGACAGCGTGCCGCCCGAGTGTCCGCTCCCAGCCGCGCACAGCGCCACCAGGTCATAGCCGCGCATGATCGCGGCCTGTTCAATCAGCTCTTGTATGGAATAGTCCTTGATGAGTCGGTTATTTTTCGAGTCGAGAATCGGCATGATCGGAATCCTCTCGCCAGGGCGCGTGCCACCCCGGAGTTGGTTTGTGCCCGGTGCCGATCCTCCACAACCCCACGGTACGCAAAAACACTGGAATCGGCGGGCCACCCAGCACCGATTGAGGCTATGTCGAGTGATCGCTTGTCGCAGTGAGTCTCATCACACGGGACGTGTGACGAAGCTACGTTTCGCCTTATCCTCGCGCTGCAGTCAGGCAAAGTGAAGCAAGAGCCTTGCTATGGATTTCTTTGGACCGAGTCCGCTTCAGGCTCGGAATCTGTGCATATTGCTTGCGACTTGCCGCTTGTTGGCAGCGGTTTAGTGCGGATTTTGCTGTTGTTGCTGCTTTTGCTGTTCTGCCCGTTGCTGTTCCATCTGCCGCAGTTGCTCAAAAAGTTGTTGCGGAGTTTGTGTCTGGTTCGGATTTTGCCTGGCGTCCGGCGTGACCGGTTGCTGTGGTGGAATCACCCGGTCGGGAGGCATGGTGCGTGGCTGCACCAAGGGTGGCGGAGACTGGAATTTCGGCTGTGGTTGCTCGTTTCCCTGCTCATCGTCCGGAGACTCCTCTTCTGTCTCCGCCGGTGGCTGCGCCGTCACGAACCCCGCCGTCGGTGCCGGAGTCGGTTCGCCCATATTCGACCGCTGGGTCAGGATGACCTGCGTGACTGCGTTCGGATTTGTCGCCGAACCCAAAATGATGTAATCGAATTTCGATCCACTCAGCAGCGTGGTCAGCACATCTTTCGGATGGCCCGGCCCAATGTGCAGAACCACGCGATCATAGGCAGGCGTCGCATCGATCTCCGCTCCAGTCGCCCGCTTCACCGCCGCCAGCACGTCTCCCAGTGTCGAATTCGGCGCGTCAATCGTCAGCAACCCATTCTGGTAGGTCACCTTCGGCGGTACCGCCGGCATCTCCGCCAGCGTCTTGGGAACCGGCGGCTGTGGTGCGGGAGCAATGACTGGCACTGGCGCCGGTTTTGGCGCTTCTTTTTTCGCGGGAGCCTTGCGAAGTTTGCGCGCAACCGTCTTCTGCGTCTTTTTCCCCGTCACAGTAGACGGAGGCTGTGCCGTGGCCGCAACGGTTGCCAGCAGCATGACTGCAACGGCTTTTAGCGCAAGACGCAACATTGAGGTTCACTATGGCGACGCCGGATGCCGCCGCCCAAGGCGCGGCTTTCGGAAGTCCGGTTCCGCTCGCTTCATACTAACCCGGCTGCTACTTTCCCGTCGCATTCCGGGACAATATCTTTTGTCCCCCTTTCCCGCCAAACATCCGTCATTTGAAAACGGGCATCTTTAACCTTGTCCGTCGAATCCGTGCTCGTCCGTGGCCAGTTGTGTCTTGGAAGGTCCCTGCTCGTTTATGCCAGGGAGACGACTGAAGTATCATTCCCCATGAGACCACCGGTCGAGTGGCCGTGCGAGGTCCCAGGAGCCATGAAAAAGGCGAACGACATTCAGTCCTTCCACCGGGCACAGCGGAGACTTCTACTCGCAATCATTCTCGTCCTGCTCTTCATCTCCTGTCGTGCCCTCGCCCAGCAGTGCCAGCAGGACACCGACATCGATCCCGCCACCCACACGGCCCTGGTCAACTCTTCCCAGCTGTATCTTCAAATGGCTGCTCGCGGCGATGTCGCCACCCTCAAGCAGAACACCATTGCCTCTCTCGCTGGAAATTTCGGAGCCATTCAGCAGGCCGTCACCGCCAATCAGGCCAACCTAGTTGGACCCTCCACGGTGCAGCACACTTACCTGCTCGACGCCTCCGCTGAGGCCGGCACCATCGCCAAGGCGCAATTCTTCTGCGGAGTCTTCGGGGCCTACGGCAACACGGCCACCAGCGCCAGCTTTCAGATTCCAAATCTTCCAGCAGGGAAGTACGCCCTCGTCATTCAGAACGTCACCTCATCCACTGGTCCGTTCAGTTTTTCTCTCGTCCTTCAGGATATCGCCGGTCAGTGGAGGATCGCGGGCCTTTACGTCCACGCCAGCATGGTCGGCGGACACGATTCGCAGTGGTTCCTCACCCGTGCGCGCGACTTCAAGCAGAAGGACCAGCTCCTGGCTTCCTGGCTCTACTACTACATGGCCTGGAACCTCGAAGCCCCCGTCAACTTCATGAGTACGCTCGTCCTCGACCACATCTCCTCCGAGATGCAGGGAGTGCACCCACCCGATCTTCCCGGAGCTAACCCGGTCACGCTTACCTCTCCTAATGGCACTTACGCGCTGACGGAAATCTTTCCCCTCGTTGATAACGGAAAGCTCGACCTGATCGTCAAATATTCCGTGCCTGATCTCTCCGACAACGTCAAGCTCTACCGTTCCAATCTTGACGTCATGCAGGCCCTGCTCGCGAAGCATCCTGAACTGCGAGACGCTTTCGATCAGATCGTCGCCCGTGCCGTTGCCCCGGACGGCAGTGATTTCGGTACCGCCATGGATATGAAGGATGTGAAGTCGCCGGGAATGCAGTAATATAGTTTCGAAATAGCGTAAACGTCAGGCCCATTGAAAAGCGCGGAGCGTCAGCTTCGCGCTTTCTGTTTTGCGGCGCTATTCGGTAATTAGTCGTTATAACAAATATCCTGCAACCGATAATCCCTCCCGCGAATCTCTTTATATGTAGCGACTCCGGGCCGTTTCGCACGACCCGCCGCAAAAGTTTCCCTTTAGGAGATCAGATTTATGGCAACCGCAGTGGTGGATCGTCCCTTGTTCGATGTCGTTCGTGCCCGGCGCGCAACTGGCAATTTCGAAAACCAGCCCGTCGATGAGCAGGATCTCAAGCAGATTCTCCAAGCCGGCCTTGAAGCTCCCAGCGCCTACAACCTTCAGCCCTGGCGTTTTGTCGTCGTCCGCGACCTCGAACAGCGCCGCCGTCTTCGCCAAGCCGCCTTCGGACAGCTCAAGGTGGAAGAGGCTCCGGTGGTCGTTGTCGCTCTCGGCGATCCTGAAGGCTGGAAGAGCGGCGACATGGAACAGATGATCGCCATGGGCCGCGAGCGCGGCATCGTCAACGACGCCGTTGCCGAGGTGATCCGCGGCAATATCAGCGGTTTTCTTGGCAATCCCAATGGCGACGTTGGCGGCGTCGATCCCGGTCTCTCCAACTGGGTTAACCGCCATACTATGATTGCTTTCACGCACATGATGCTGATGGCCGAAAACCTCGGTTACAACACCGCCCCCATGGAAGGTTTTGTCGAATCGAAGGTCAAGGAAGTGCTTGAAATTCCAGCACATATCCGCGTCGTCGCGCTGCTTGCCATTGGCCGGCGCAAGGGCGATTCCAAGCCCTACGGCGGACGTTTTCCTATGTCGCAACTTGTCTTTGACAACGTCTTCGGCAAAGGCTTGAAGCTCTAATCCATACACTCATAGATTCCGGCGTCCGGTCCTCCTCCAGACACGTCGGCGCACGCAGAACGGCGGGCTCTGGGCCCGCCGTTTCCATTTCCTCCCCGTTCTTCCAAACTTTCGAGACCTATTTGCATTCCAAAAGGACAAGTCCATCCGGCCATCCCAAACTCGGCGTTTGGCAAAGGTTTTCATTGACTTACCGTGTCTCTTGACCGTACTCTTTCGTCCGACTCTCTTACCTGTATTTGGGGCAGTTTCACAACTCAATTTGTCGTCCCGTTGCGGGCTCGTTTGGATCCCTCCCCCGAGATCAGATTCAACGACTCACGCTGCTTTCCATATTTCATGCGTGAGCTATGCGCAGGTGTCCCACATGCGACCACTTCGAATTCTGTTTTGCATCGTGCTGCTGACGCCGTTCGCATTTGGTCAGAGCGGCACAACGCCACCTTCCTCCCAGCCCGGTTCCAGCACCCAGAACTCGACCCAGCAGCCCCAAAATCCCATCAACGATCAGCTTCAGACGCCCACCCAGGACACCGGGAAGCCTAAGCAGCAAACCAGCAGTTTCGATCTCGGGGATACCAGCTCGGGACAGGACACCTCCCTCGGGGAAGTCCGCCTCATGATCCGCAACACCGAGATCAATGGCGACCGGACCCGTTCGTTCCTCTCTCCCGGACTCAATCGTCTTGGCGAGTTCAACTACTACGCCGATCACTCTTTTATCGGCACCCGGCGAATCCAGTTCCTCGCCATGTATCGCGGCACCAACGACCGCAGCATCGATCCCGAACAGAACAGTTTTCAGAAAGGGTACCTTCGCATCTTCGGACCGCGCGACGAATACGTCTTCGGTGATGTCCTCGTAAATTTCTCCCGCATGTCGTTCAACCAGAACATCAAGGGGGTCAGCGCCGCTTGGAAGCTGGGCAAGCGTTGGAAGCTCTCCACCGTGGGTGGTGTCTATACCGACCGCTGGGGTTCGCTCTATAAGCCGTTTTCGGAAACGCCCAATCGTCCTTACACCTCGGGCGTGGCCGGCGCCCGTCTCGAGGTCAATCCCACTCGCGGAACTTCCCTTGGCTTCAACTTCTCGTCTGCCGAAGACATGCTCGGTTCGTTGCCTGCCACCCCGGCGGGGACTCCGCCGCTGCCCAGCAGCAATCGCCTCGGCTCCGTCGATGGCCGCTTGCAATACAAGCAGTTGCGCATCAACGGTGAGTTCGCCGAGTCGGCCACCATCTTCGACATGCGGACCAACGAGGGCTTCGTCAACGACTGGTCCACCGACGTCGAAGGCAGTTGGCGTCATAACCGCCTTGCCATGCGCGCCGCCTACGTCCGCTTTCAACCCAATTTCTCGTCCTTTAACGCGCGTCAGACCGTCGACTTACAGGACTGGCTTATTCGTCCTTCGTATGACCTTACCGACTGGCTCACCATCGATGGCACCATCCGCCGCTCCAATAACAATCTCGCCGGGCAGTTGCCCTACGGAATGATCACTTGGGGCCCGGAAGGACGCTTCATCTTCCACAATCTTTCGTTCTATCGTCGCGGCACCTTTGAAATCGGCTACCGTCATCGTCTGACCACCGCCACCGACAATTCCATCCACCATTACGTCCGCGATCCGTACGCCGAATTCACCATGCCTTACAAGTCCACGTTTTTCACCATCGGCTACGAACAGCGGCGTGCCATTGATGACCGCAACCCGGCCCAGAGCAGCAACACCAATCGCGTCTATGTTTCCTTGCGCGGCATTTACGACATCGGCGGCTGGAACTTCAACCCCCAGCTTCGTTGGGAACTGGAGCGTCAGGGTTCGCGTCCGCAGCTTCCCGTGCTCTATCCGCTCGAGTACGACTCCAACCGCCTCGCGACCGTCAGCCTCTACGCGGAGGCCCCCAAGTGGTTCATCATCGAACTCGACTTCCGCGATGCTTCCGCGACCATTCTTGGTCCCGCCGGATACAGCCGTCCTTCGTACGCGGCCGCTGTCACCTACAAGATCGCCAACGACGAGAACAAGAAACTGATCTTCTCGTTCACCCGCAACAGCAATTTTTATTTCCCGCCTTCGCCCAGCTTTGATGAGCGGGTCTATGGCGTCACATTCGTTTACAGGTTCGGACATCGCGGCAGATGAACAGGCTTAAACGCATTTTCGGGGACGTACTCAAGCGCACGGAATCGCTGCTCGGGGCAGGTGCGGACGGCCACAAGGTCGGTCTCATCATTGCGATCGTGGTTACGCTTCTGTCGCTTGCGCTCTTCGCCTGGGAAGTCACCGGCGGCACGAGTTCCGCCGGCCTTTCGTTCATTGAGAACATCGAGCTTCGCTCTCTCGACGCTCGCTTCCGTCTCCGTGGCGAGCGTCCGCACGATCCTCGCATTGTCATCGTCGGCATCGACGAAAAAACCTTGCAGAATGTTGGCGCCTGGCCCATTCCTCGCAATGCCTACGCCAAGCTTGTGGACCGCCTCTCCGCCGATGGCGCCAGCATTATCGGCTTTGACATCACTTTCCCGACGCCAGAGAAGAACTCCGCGATTGACGCCCTCAAGCAGCTCGAACAGGAAATCGGTCCCGGCTCACCCGGCATTCTCGACAAGATCCGCGCCATCGAGCGCACCAGCGACAACGATGCCATCCTGGCCGACTCCATCAAGCGTGCTGGAAACGTCATTCTCGGCGTCGTCTTCCTCGACCGCGATCGCGCCCGGCAGATTGACCCCAAGGCCATGGAGGAGTATTACAACTCCCTCTGGGCGCATCCCTTCCCGCAGATGCTCAAGGTCTCCGGCGCATCCAATTTCGATCTCAGCAAGGCATGGTGCGGTCCCCTCGATTCCTCCGGTACTTGCACCAATGGTCCTGTCGAATACGGCATCGAGTCCAACATCTCCATCCTCTCCGATGCCGCCCGTTCGCTCGGTTACTTCAATTACATTCCGGACTCTGACGGCACCTTCCGCCGTGCTCAGCTCCTCATGCGTTATCGCAACCGCGAGTGGTATCCGTCGCTGCCTCTCGAAATCGTCCGCCAATATGAGGACATTAAGGATCAGTCACTGGCCGCCTACATGGCGCCCAATGGACTGGAGCGTATCGATCTTGGCCCGCACGTCCTGCACACCACCACCAGCGGTTCCATGCTCATCAATTACGCGGGCCCGTCGCACACCTACGCCACTTATTCCATGGCTGACGTCATCGACGATAAACTCCCGGCCTCTGACTTTAAGGACAAGATCGTTCTTGTCGGCGCCACCGCGCTTGGCATTGGCGACCTCCGTATCACACCGTTCCAAAGCGTCGACTACATGGGCGTCGAGATTCATGCCAACGTCATCGACAACCTTCTCCACTCCGGCCAGCGCGGACGCGGGTTCCTCAGCCGTGGCCTCAACGAGGAGATGCTCGACATCGTTTTCATCCTCGCCTTCGGCCTTGGTCTCGGATGGGTCTTCACCCGCCTCAAGCCGCTCAATTCCACGGTTTCCATGGTGGGTGCGCTCGCTGCCTTTTTGTTTTTCAACTACTTTTGCTTTGCCCACTTTGGCATGTGGCTCAGCCTTGTCATTCCCTCCGGCACGCTGATTGTCAATTACGGCGCCATCACCAGCTACCGCATGGTTTTCGAAGAGCGCGAAAAGCGTCGCGTGCGCAAAACCTTCGAACGCTATGTATCGCCCGGCGTCATTCGCCTCATCGAGCAGGATCCCAAGAAGTATTTCAAGCCCGGCGGCGAGTCGAAGGAGCTGACTATCATGTTCAGCGACATTCGCTCCTTCACCAGCATCAGCGAGGGACTCACGCCAAACGAGTTGGTGCGGCTGCTCAACGAATACCTCGGCGAGATGACCGACATTCTCTTCCAGCGCTGGGGCACACTCGACAAGTACATTGGCGACGCCGTCATGGCCTTCTGGGGATCGCCATTCCCGCAGGAGGATCACGCCTTCCGCGCCTGTGCCTGCGCGCTCGACATGTCCGCGCGTCTCGAAGAACTCAATCTCAAGTGGGAGCTGGAAGGCCGCAAGCCGTTGTCCATTGGCCTCGGCATCAATACCGGACAGGTCAGCGTCGGCAACATGGGTTCCGATCGCCGTTTCTCCTGGACCGTCATGGGCGATCCCGTCAACCTTGCCTCGCGCCTGGAAGGTTTGAACAAGGAGTACCACACCACGCGCATCGTCAGCGAGAACACGTACTCGCGGACGCGCGATCACTTTCTCTTCCGCGAACTCGATTGCATTCGCGTCAAGGGAAAACTCAAGCCGGTTGTGATTTACGAGCTTGTCGGTCACAACAAGGATCAGGCGCGCTTCGTCGAACTCTTGCGACTTTACGAGCAGGCGCGCGGTGCTTATCAGCGCCAGTCCTGGGACGAGGCCGCGCAGCGCTTTGAGACCGTGCTTTCGCGCTATCCCAACGATGGCCCCTCGCAGGTCTTCCTCCAGCGCGCGCGCGAGTTTGTTAAGGAATCACCTGCCCCTGATTGGGACGGTGTGTATGTCATGAAGACAAAGTAGCGGACGCATCCCCCGTGTCCGCTCGCCGGAATCGATTCGATTCCGCAGGCCAGGTTTTACAGGGACGAACCAGGGCGCACCCTCCGCCCCGCTTCGCATATGCGATGCAATGAAGTGGCTGTCGCGGGCGAGTGCGCTGCACTCCTCCCCTGTGGTTAGAGTTCTTCCCGCGCGTGCGGGAACGGCATTGGAGAGCGAGATCATGACGACCAAGCGCAGTTTGGCTGATGTCAATACGCGCGTACGCATGAGTGGTAAGTGGGGAACACGCCCGCCTCGGAAGTTCGCGAAACCGCTGGCCTGCATGTTGATGTTTGTCGTGGCCATGGGAATGGCCTTGCCTGCCTTCGCGCAACGCCGCGAGCCGAAGGGAGCCGCCGCGCTCCATCGTGCCGGCAGCATCACCGCCTTGCTGCCCACCGCCCATGTCGTCCGCGGTGTCGGACGCAAGCTCTCCACCACTGTCGCGAAGAAGGGAGAAGAACTCTACTGGAACGATCTCGTCAAGACCGACCGTGGCGGCCGTGCCCGCATCACGCTGGAAGACCAGTCCATCCTCTCGCTTGGCTCGCAGGCGGAACTTCGCATCGTTAAGCAGGATGTCCACACCCAGCAGACCTCCCTTCAGTTGGCCTATGGACGCCTTCGCGCCGAGGTCACCACTGTCACTCGTCAGGGCGGCAGCTTCCAGTTGCGCACTCCCACTGCTGTCGCCGGTGTCATTGGCACCGTCTTCGGCACGGATAGTTCCATCGGTCAGACGCAGTTCCTCTGCATCTCCGGAGTCGTTTCCGTCGGCAGCTCCGACCCCGGTATCCCGCAGACTTCCAGTTGTGAACCGGGCATGGCCGTCACCGTTCAGCAGGGCAAGGCCCCCACTGCGCGTCCTGCTACCACGGAAGAGATTCAGCAGTTTATTCAGGACACCGAACCGGCCATCATCTCCGGTCTCTCTCCCGCTTCCGCCATCGTCAACACCACGTTTGACGTCATCGCCACCGGCACTCATATGGGCGGCATCACCGGCGTCACCGTCAGCGGAGCCGGAGTCACCGCTTCGCTCAACACCACCGGAGCTACCGCCACCAGCGTTGGCGTTCACCTGCAGATCGCTGCCGATGCCGCGCCCGGTCCGCGTGTCATCACCTTCACCAAGGCCAATGGCCAGAACTCCGCTGCCGTCTTCACCGTGCTCGCTTTGCCCACCTCAGCCACGGGAGGCGGTCCGCTCGACCCGGTTGCAGTCAAAAAACCGTACAACGCCATCTTTGATCAGGAGTATCAATCGGCAATTTCGTCGCTCAATGGGATAGGTCTGTCCATAAAGCAGTCCGCCGACAGTGGCGGCGGGCAACTCAATGCCGCCAATCAGGGCCTCGTCAGCCCCGTCTCGCTCACGGAAGCGGCCAACCAGTTACAGGCGCAGGTCACCGACATCAACAACTACATCGTCGGTGCCGCCGCCAGGGAGAATGCTGCCTACACCGCCGCTAAGCAGGCGCTCGACACCGGTGTCGCCGCCGCCATTCAGGATTTGCAGAAGCGCACCGGCGCGACTGTCGCCGACGATACCTTCAATCAGGCCGTCACTGCCGCCTTCAACGCTGCCAACCAGGTCTTGATGCATGCTTTCTCCGGTGTCTATACCGATGTCGGTGCGCATGCCCAGCTCAACAACACCGCCATCAACGGCATCGTGCAGAATTGGCTCCAGCAGATTGCCGCGGCCTCGCCGGCCTTTACCGGCAAGGATCAGACGGTCGAGCAGGGCGGAGTTGGCAGCTTCAATTCCGGCAGCCTCGGTTCTTCCGCCACCAGTATTCAGTGGATGCTCTGCGATCCCAGCTACAAGCCTTCGAAGATCGGCGTTCAGATTCCCGCGTCCACTCCTGGGTGCACACCCGTCTCCGGATACACGTCCAACTCGTCCGAATTCGCCGTCAACACCTGCACGCTCAATCCCGGCGACTACGCCGTTCGCCTCGTCTTGAACGGCACCAGCGCCTATGAGACTTATCTCCACGTTCTCCGTCCGGCTTACGACGATCCGCCAACCCGTTTGCAGAACCTCGGTCTCGCCTATGGAACTCTGAAGCCCGAGTCTTTCCTCGCCTTCTTTGATTCGCAGCAGTACACCGGCTATCCGGTCTTATCGGAAAACATTCGCGCCACCATGCAGACCCTGAGTGCGATGAGCGTGAAGATCATCATCACGACGAGCTCCATCAGTTGCAACGTCGCCAACCTCCAGGCCACCTGGCAGTCCAACTACACCTTCAAGGGCTCCACCCAGTTATTGCAGCAGCCCGCCGAGAACGTCTTCGTTCGCATGAACCGTGTCGTCGGTCAGGGCTGGTACATCACTGACTTCCAGGGCGAAAACGGTACCGTGCAGGGCGCGCCTCCCGGACCCCAGAGCAACGTCGACGCCGCGCTTCCTGATCTTCAGCTCACCAACGTCCGCGCCAGCGCCGATGGCACCACCGGAATTCCCATCGCCGGTGCCGTGCCTTCGAACTTCTATGTCCTCGCGGATGTCGCCAACGTCGGCAACCTTGCCGTCACTCAGGCCATTGACACTCAATTCAACGTGACCGTCGGCAGCTTTACCGCCACCGGAACTGTTCCGCTACCCAATCCGTTTGACGTCAATGCCACCACGACCTTGAAGTTCCCGGTCACTGTCTCGCCGGTTCCCGCGCCTGGAACTCCGGTCAACATTTCCGTCACTGCCAATCCCACCAACACCCTTCAGGAGAAGCGCAGCGACAACAACAACGGCACCGCCAGTTATGCCTCCGGTGGCGCCGACCTTAAGGTCTCGTCGATTTCGACCACGGCACCGCTCATTGCCACCAGGATCGCCAACGGCACCGTTACCCTCCAGAACACGGGCAGCGCCAACTTCTCCGGTTCCTCGCAGAACCTTGTCATCACCGGCGCAGACTTCTCCGGCCTTCAGCTCAAGCTCGATATTCCTGCGATTGCCGTTGGCCAGTCCGTCGCCGTTCCATTCGCCATCACGTTGCCCAATCTGCCCGGCACTCACCCGCTGACCGCCAGCATCAATCCGCGCATCAGCACTGACACCACGCCGCAGGACGACACGCTTACCACCAGCATCACCGTTTCTCCCGCCTGGGATCTCGGCGTCAAGTCCATCACCTTCGGCACGCTCGTCGCCACCGGCCCCGGAACCGCTACTGTCACCGTGCAGAACCTTGGCACCGTGGATTTCCCCGGAGCCTCCAACAACCTCGTCCTCACCAGCGCCGACTTCTCCACCTTCCAGGCCAGGGCCAACATTCCCGTTGTGCCCGCCGGTGGCTCCGTCGACGTTCCTGTGACCTTCACCGTTCCCGCCGCGCTCGGTTCGCATCCCTTCACGGCCACCATCAGCCCGGCCGTTACTGGCGACACCAACTCCGCCAATGATTCGCTGACTGCCAACGCCACTTTGCAGCCCGCCTACGACCTTGCCGTTGCCAAAGCCGTTTTCGGCAATCTGGTTACGAATCAAGCCGGAACCGTCACGGTCACCGTCCAGAACCTCGGTCCAATGGCCTTCCCGGGCTCCTCCAACAACCTTGTCCTTACCAGTTCGGACTTCGCTACTTTCAGGGTTTCCGTCGACATCCCTGCGATCCCCGTCAGCGGCTCTGTCGATGTCCCGCTGGCCTTCACCGTGCCCGCCACTCCCGGATCGCATCCATTTACCGTCACCATCAACCCGACGGCTCCGCTCGAAGCCAACACGTCGAATGACACGCTGGCTACCTCCGCGACTCTCGTCGCCGCCAGCGTCGATCTCAAGCTCACGTCTCTTGCTCTCGGCGCCTCCAGCACGCCGCCGTTCCTCTCCGGACAATCGCAGAGCGTCACTTTCCAGGTGCAGAACAACGGCAACGTCTCGTCCGCTGCTGGCACGTGGAGTTGTTCGCTCAATGTCTTCCCCAACCTTCCGACGGGTAACCGTCCTTCTCCGTCTGGTATCGTCGCTGCTCCCACCAGCGCCATTCAGCTCGCCACCGGCTCCGTACCTGCGATTGCCGCTGGCGCTTCCACATCGACCATCACCGCCAGCTTCACCGTCCCCAAGAACGCCTACGGCAACGACACCGTTTCCTGCGCGGCTTCGCAGGACCCCTTGGAGAGTTCCGCTAATCTCACCGACAACACTGCCTCCGTCGGCTTCCTGGTCAACGCCAACATCAATCTTGTCTTTGCCACGCCGCCCACTCCTCCTGACAGCATTCAGTTGGGCAGCACCGGAAATGTTCAGTTCCAGGTACAGAACACTGGCCTTGACGATGCGCCCGCAGGATGGAATCTCGCGCTGGTCATTGGTACTTTCATCAATCAGTCGGTGACTGGCCCTGCTGTTCCTGCCGGTTCCACGGTTTCGCTCGACATGAGCGGTACTTTTGGTTCTGCCGGGACCACGCCTGTCGATGTCACCGTTCCCGGCAGCGTCACCATCAACGCCAACCGCTTCGTGCAGGAGACGAACTACACCGATGACGTCTTCTCGGCGAATATTCGCTTTGTCGATTTCGTCGTCGCCCCTGTCCCCACTGGCACGCTTGTCGGTGTTGCCGGACGTCCATTCCAGGTCGGCAATCTGCTCTCGCTCCTGCCGTCCACCTATCCCAGCGGCAATCTCACCGTGAACTACACCGGTCTGCCTGCTGGACTGGTGGGTGCTCCGGCTTTCCCCGGTCAGGTCTCTGGCACGCCCGCCGGCGCCGGCGCTTCAACTCCCGTCGCCCTCTCTGCCACGGCGGATAACGTCACGCATACCGCCGGCTCGGTCAACTTCACCATCAATCCCGAGCTCTCCGCTGCCGTCTCCGGCACTGCCCCCGTCTTGTTCTCCGGCGGTCCTGCCGGTACGCTCACGCTCCATGTCACTGGAGGCGCCGGTACCGTCACTGTCACGCCCACATTCCCCACTGGCATCACTACTGCCTCCACGTTGGCCCAGTCGCCTGATGCCAATGGCAACGTGAGTTGGTCTCTGCAAGCCGGCTTCAACGTCGTCTCCACCGGCACCATCAACATCGCCGTGCAACTCACTGACACCGGCGTCCCCGCGACAGGCACTCCCGCAGGCAACGTTCCTGTGCAGATCCCGCTCGCCGTCAATGGCCAGGCGAACTTCGTCATCACCAATGTCGCCGTCACCGGACACTCCTCCCCTTATACCGGCGCCAACGCCTTGCAGACGGGTGAGAACATCTCTCTCGCTGTCACCGTTCAGAACGTCGGCAATGCCACCATCAGCGGCAATCTCCAGTTGCAGTTCGGTTGCAGTTCTTGCGGCACGCCCATCTCCGCCGGCCCCTACGCCGCGCCCGCTGCTGGCCAGTCGTCCACTTTCACCATGACTCTTGGCAATGTGCCCTTGGCCGCCGCCAGCGGTTACGCCGGTTCGGTTTCGCTCACCACAACCATTCCCCAGAGTTCCACCTCCGACGATTCGTTCAACTTTGGCTTTGATGTGGCTGACTTCAACGTCTCTCTGCCCAGCACCAACTTCACCATTCAGAACGTCCCCGTCGGCGGCTCCGCGGATGTTCCCGTCACGGTCAGCGAGAGCGGAACTTCCACCGCATTCAACATCGCCATGACTGCGTCTGTCGGCACCGGCGGCGTCACCGTCACGCCTCCCAACCCGTTCCTTGGCAACCAGACGCAGAACGTCCATATCGTTGTTCCGTCCAGTGGCCCCACCAATACCAACGACACGCTCACCATAACTGGCAGCAATCGCGGTGTTTCCAAGTCGCCCGTCGCCCAGCAGTTGCACTACTATACGGCTTCCATCGCGCCATCCACCTTGCTTGCCAACAGCCAGTCGCAGCCCTTGCTCATCCCGGTCTACGACACCAGTACGCCGTCGCCCAAGCCCGAGAAGGTCGAACTCACTCTCTCCGGCGACTTCGACACCTCCGCTGGCTCGGCCAATATCTCCATCCAGCCGCCCGCCGCCGGCATTAACGCCACGCTCATCGGCGGAACCGGACTCACTCCGGGCAACATGTTTGAGGTTGATCTCTGGGGCAGCGTCGGCGCGCCCACGCAGCCCACCAAGGTCACCATCGTCGCCACCATCCCGGGTACCAACCCTACTGCCACTGTCTCGTACGATCTCTGGGTCAGCCCCACTCTCGTCGAAGATCTTGCCGTCACCAGCGTCACCGTCAACAACGGCAACATTTCTTCCAGCGCACCCTGGCTTGTCGGTGAAGGCGTTCCAGTCTCCGTTGGAATCCAGAACCTCGGTTCCGTCGCCAGTGCTGGCACCGAGCAGGTCAACATCACGTTTAACGGTGTGCCTATTTCCTCCACCACCGTGCCCGTTATCAATCCCGGAGCCTCCGCCACCGTCAACTTCCCATCGGTCGTGCTGCCCGATGGTTCCAGTGTGCCCAGCACCAGCGCTGTCAACGCGCTGATCTCCGGCGGCATCGATCCAAACAATCAGAACAATCAGCTCACCACGCCGCTCTCGCTTGCCACTTCCGATTGGCATCTGGTCGTGACTGATTCCAAAGGCCAGTCCGACACCAATCCGCTTACGCTGCCCACCGCGACCAGCGCCACTTCCGATTCCACGCACCTCGGCATCGTCATCGATAACTATCCGACGGCCACGCTGCCCTCGGGTGTTTCCATTGCCCTTGCCAATGGCGTACAGTCCACCGGTTTCACCTCCAGCTTTACGCCCTCGACGCTCAGTTCCAGCAGCGCGACTTCTGCCGTGACCATTACCGAGCCCACGAATCCTCTGGCTGCCGGCTCCTATTTCTTCCAGTTCGTCGGCACCATGTCCGCCTCGGGACAGCCCACGGCGAAGCGTCAGGCCACCGTGCACATTGCGCTCACTGCCGGCGCGCCGCAAGCCTCCGTTGGCATGACTGGTACCTTTGCCGGAAGCAGCACGTCCAGCTTTGTCGGCACTAGCACCAATCCTCCGACTGGTTCCGTGCAGTTGAACGGCCCGCTGCCGGAAGCCATTACGCTCACGCCGACCTGCACATCCTGCACCGGCACCACCGATCTCAGCTTCACCGAGGCTCCCTACGTCGAGGTCTTCAACAGTTCCGCCACTTCGCAGGTGCAGCAGCAAACGGGCGTGTCTTTTGGAACTCCCATCAATCTCTCGCTCGTCCCCGTGCAGGGCCCTGACGGCACCGTCATGCCCGCACCTGCCACCATTACCGTCAGCTCCACCAACAACCCTGCGATTCCTGCGGGCAATGCCCCCGCCGGCAACATCCGTCAGCCATCGCCTGACGCCACCGGCCAGCAGTTCCTCGTCGCCGCCAATGTCGGCGATCTCTATCTCAACGCTGGTTCCGCGTGTCTCACCGTTGCTCCCGGCCAGAGTGCGTCCATCTCCGTCGGCTTCCTGCCCGTTAATGGCTTCAATGCTTCGTCGATTTCCTTGCAGTGGTTCACCGGCAGCGGAGCCTCCATACCCGGCAACATCCTCACCGTGACTTCGCCGGCCTCCGAGACCTTTGCTGCCGGCTATTCTTCCGCCAACGTCACCTTCACCAACACCAGCACTGGCGTCAATTTCGGTTATGGCATCACGCTCGGCGTCACCTTCAGCAGCCGTACCTTGCCTGGACAGTCCATCACCAAGTATTTCCCAATGCAGCTTGACCTCTCCTCCACCGGCCAGTTCTGCGGAGGAGGAGGCGGAGGCTCGGTCGGCGGCAACGCGATGTCCGGCTCGCGTGGCGGGTCCACCGTCATTCACGGTGTCTACGGCAAGGTCAATCTTGTCGGAACTCCCTCTGCTGCCATCGCTGCTCCTGTGGTTGCCACCGGACTGCCCGATGTGCAGGTCAGCGCCTCTGACATCACTTTCTATCCATCTATCCCCAAGCCCGGAGACACCGTCGATGTTCGCTTCCGTCTCCGCAACGCCGGTTCCGTCAAGGCCACCGGAATTCCCGTCGCGCTTCAGTTGGACGGCCGCACCGTCGCGCAAGACACTTTCGACGTTCCTGCCGATGGCGCCGTTCTTGGCGGATTGCACTGGCAGGCCACCTTGCCTTCTCGCCCCGCCGCACGCCCCGTGTCGCGGCCTGTCGGGAATCGCGCGCGTCCTCACATGGCTCGCACGGAAGAGGACATCCCCGCGCCTGGTTCGGAATTTGCGCCGCGTCCCGTACAGCTCTCCATCGTCATCGATCCGTCGCATCTCACGCGACAGAAGACCACCATCGCCAAGTCCGCGCCCGTCGCGCACTTCATGATGCGTCCCGCTGAAACTCCCGCCAGTCCGTTTGGCTCGGCCTCGGGTCGCGAGGATCGTCTTGTGCTGGAACTGGTCGATGGCAGTTGCGTCAGCTTCCGTTTCTCCAGCGGTCCCGGCGATGAAT
>Ga0307375_10000504_pt1 | contig 49036 bp, 39 predicted proteins | sample TR1MG_FD_202531 | JGI IMG/M metagenome (GOLD analysis project Ga0307375, IMG submission 202531) | Soil microbial communities from Risofladan, Vaasa, Finland - TR-1 | ecosystem: Environmental > Terrestrial > Soil > Coastal area > Acid sulfate soil | place: Finland: Risofladan, Vaasa | collected...
TGGGGACCTCGGCCAGCTTCAACGCCCAGCTGACCACGACCGGCGCCTCCGGCCCGGTCACCTTCGTCCAGAGCACCGGCGCACCCTCGCTCGTCGTCTCACCCACCGGACTGGTCACCACCAGCGGGAACCTCGCTAAGGGGAACTACAGCGCGAGCGGCACCACCACCGACGCCAGCGGCGACCAGGGCACCTTCAGCATCGTGCTCACGGTGATTCCGTCGGTTGCGACGCCGCCGGGACTCACCCTGCCGGTGGCCTCAAGGGTCATCGGGCGCGCGGTGGCCGGCCGGACGGTCACCGTCGCGGTCTCCGGACTCGGCTTCTTCGGTCGTCCGCGCGTCGTGACGCGCGCGGGCACGACCGCGCGGGTCATGAAGGACACCGGCACCCGGCTTACCATTCGGATCCACGTGCGCGCGGGCTCGCCGCCCGGCGCCTACGCCATGACCATCGTCCTCGCCAACCACAAGTCCTGTCGCGTGCGCTACGTGCAGCGCTAGCGCGCCGACCAACTAGCCCTGCGCAGCGGCGGCATCGCGCAGCTGGGCGCGCAGTTCGTTCTTGCGGGCCTTGCCGGTCGCGGTCTTGGCCAGCTCGGCGACGATGACCACCCGCTTGGGTACCTGGAAGCCGGCGAGGTGCTCCTTGGCGTACGCGATCACCGCGTCAGCGAGCGCGGCGTCGGCGAGCGAGCCGTCGGGTACCACGACGGCGCACACGGCCTCGCCCCAGCGCGGGTCCGCGACGCCGACGATCGCGCTCTCGCGCACCCCGGGCGCCGCGTTGACCACGCGCTCCACGTCCACCGACGAGACGTTCTCGCCGCCGCTCTTGATGATGTCCTTAAGCCGGTCGCTGAACCAGACCACCTGGTGCTCGTCGAGGTGCCCGATGTCGCCGCTGTGGAACCACCCGTGGGCGAAGGCGATGCGGTTGGCCTCGGGGTTGTTCCAGTAGCCGCTCGAGACGTGCGGGCCGCGATACACGATCTCGCCGACCTCGTCGGGTCCGAGTACGCGGCCCTCGAGGTCCATGCAGCGCGTCGTCACCGTGGGGACCGACGGTCCCCACGACGCGGGCGCGCTGAAGCGGTGCTCGGGCCATTGGATCACCGTGGCCGGCACCACTTCGGTTTGACCCGAGCCGAGGATCACCACGGCATTGGCGAAGGCCTCGTCAACCCGGTCGAGCAGGTCGCGCCCCATCGGGGCCATGGCGTAGACGGCGCGGGTGAGCGAGCTCACGTCGCGCGCTCGCGCTGCCAACTCGTCGACCACCGCGCCCCACATCATCGGCAGCATCATGAGGTGGGTCGCGCGGTGCTCTTGGATCGCGTCGAGCACGATCGCGGGATCGAACGCGCCGGGAAGGACCACGGTGCCGCCGGTCACGAGCACGGGCAGGCACAGCGTGTTGAGCGCGGTGGTGTGAAAGAGGGGCAGGACGTTGATCAGGACCGAAGGCTGGGCGCCCCAGCGGTGCTCCATCATCAAGGCGTCGGTCATTGCCGCGATCAGCACGCTGAGGTGGCTGACCAGCACTCCCTTGGGTCGTGACGTGGTGCCCGAGGTGTAGAGGCACTGGAGGGTGTCGCGGTCCTCGACCAACACTTCGAGCGGGCCGTTGCGGCGCGCGCCGGCGAGTTGGTCCCAGTCGAGCACGCGCGCGACGGGCAACGCGCGCGCCGGACCGTCGCCCGCGATCAGCACCGTGTCGATGGCGGGCAGCGAGGGGAGCATACGCTCGACGAGGTCCACCAGGGCCTCGTCGACGACCAGTGTGTGCGAGCCCGCGTCGTTGATGATCCACTCGATGTCCGAGGGGGCGAGGACCACGTTCACCGGCATGGCCACGAGACCCGACTTCGCGCACGCGAAGAAGGTCGCGAGAAAGCGCCACGAGTTGCCCATGAGCATGGTCACCGGCGTCTGGCGCGCGCAACCGAGTTCGACCAGCGACGTGGCGAGTGCTTCGGCGCTCTGATCCAGGCGCTCGTAGGAGACCTCGAGCCCGCGGTCGATGATCGCGGGGCGCGCGGGGAACATCGCGGCGCTGCGCCCGAGGGCGTCACCCACCGAGACGCGCGTGGCGAGATTCACGCTCAGTGGGTCGAGTCCCGTGAGGTCTGGCTTCATTGCATCTCCCCCTTGGTGTTGAGTCGCGCCCTGCGACGTGGTGTCAGACGGGGTAACCGTCGAGGCGCGCGAGCACCTTGAGCATCACCTCGTCCGCGCCCGCGCCGATCGACGACAAGCGCATGTCGCGAAAGAACCGGGCCGTCCAGTTTTCCTCCATGTAGCCAATGCCGCCATGGAACTGCAGGCAGGCGTCGGCGACCTCGCGCGCGAGGCGTCCCGCGGTCAACTTGGCCACGGTGGCCATGCGGGTGACGTCCTCGCCGGCCATGAGCGCCTCGGCGCACTGCAGGTTGTGGCTAGCCAGCAGGTCGACCTGGGCTGACAGCTCGGCCAGGCGAAACGCCACGTACTGCTTGGCCGCCAGGGGCTCGCCGAACACCTGGCGTTGACCCAGGTACTGCGCGGTGCGCTCGAGTGCGTGGCGGCACTGGGCGGCGATCGTGTAGGAGGCGCTCATGCGCTCGATGACGAACTGGCTCATCTGCTGGGCGAAGCCGTTGCCGATCGTGCCGATGGTGTTCTCGACCGGTACGCGCACGTCGTCAAAGACGAGTTCGGTCGTGTCCGAGGAACGATTACCGAGCTTGTCGAGGGTGCGCGCGACACTGAAGCCGGGGGTCGTGGTTGGCACGATGATCTGGGACATCCCGCGGTAGCCGCCCTCGTCGGAGGTGCGCGCGAGCAGGCACAGCCAGTCGGCCTGGGCGCCGTTGGTGATGTAGAGCTTGCGACCGTTGATCACCCAGTCGTCGCCGTCGCGCACCGCCCTGGTGCGCAGTGCCGAGACGTCCGAGCCGGCGTCGGGCTCGGTGACCGCGATTGCGGTGACCGCGGTGCCGGCGATGGCCGGGACGAGGAAGCGCTGCTTCAACTCCTCGGAGCCGAAGCGGTGCAGTGAGGGCGTGGCCATGTTCGTCTGCACGCCGATCGCCATGGCGATCCCCGCCGCGCCGATGCGGCCGAACTCCTCGCACGCGACGAGGGTGAAGAGGTGGTCGGCGCCCTCGCCGCCGTAGGCGGGGTCGTACTCGAGGCCCAAGAGGCCGAACTCGGCGAGTCGCGCGAAGAGTTCGTGCGCGGGGAACGCACCGTCGCGTTCCCACTGGTCGACGTGGGGGTTGATCTCCTTGTCGACCAGTGAGCGCACCGTCGAGCGGAAGGCTTCGTGCTCTGTCGTCAAGCGCATGGCCGAAGCCTAACCCTCTGGTTCGAGGGCACCGGGGGCGGACGGATCTCGCGCCCCCGGTCATCAACCGGTGAGGCGCCACCGCCTCGCCGGCGCCGTCCGCGTCAGGTGTTGGGCAGCGCGCTGGGCTCTTCACGACGCACGACGAGCCCGTCCAGGATGATCGCGAGGTAGCGCCGCCAGAGATCCGGGGTGTCGTGTGCCGTGCTTGCCAGCGAACTGATCATCTTCTCCAGCACGGTCACGTCGGCCTCGACCAGATCAGGGCGAAGGTATCCGTCGCGCTGGGCGCGCTGCATGAGTGCCATGACCAACGGCACGATCCGACTGGTGGCGGCCTCCATGGCCTCGTGCGCGTAGGGCGAGCCGGTAAGCACGTCGCGTAGCCCCTTGTTCTCGCACTGGCGCGCGAGCACCTGTTCCAAGAACCACACGAAGCCGTCCCAGGAGTTGGCGATGAAGCCGGCCCGTTGGGCCAGGGTGGCTAGGTCGTCGATCTTCTTTTCGAACAGCGCCGCCACCAAGGAGTTCTTGTCGGGGAAGCGTCGATAGACGGTTCCCACGCCGACGTCGGCGGCCGCGGCGATCTCGTCGAGGGTGGCGTCCAGTCCGCGTTCGGCGAAGACCTTGGCCGCGGCGAGCAGAATCTTCTCGCGATTTCGCGCGGCGTCGGCTCGAAGTGGCCGATCGGTGGCCCCGGTGCTGGTCGTCACAAGTTGTCCTTGCACGAATTTTAGCAGAGTTCGAGAAAAAGTGGAATGATTCTCTCCACTTACGTGTACAGTGCTCTAAGTGGAGTTTAAATCTCCACTTAGCCCCGAAGGAGTCCATTCGTGACCGAAGTTGACGTCTCAGCAGTTCTCGAAGAACCCCGGCGCAGCGCCGCCGCGCACGCCGTCCACCAGCGCCGCTGGTGGATCCTGGCCGTGCTCGCGATCTCCCAACTCATGGTGATCCTCGACGGCACCATCGTGAACATCGCACTGCCTACCGCCCAGCACGCCCTCGCGTTCTCCAACTCTGACCGCCAGTGGATCGTGACCGCCTACTCCCTCGCCTTTGGAAGTCTCCTGCTGCTCGGGGGGAGGATCTCGGACTACATCGGGCGCCGCAACGCGCTGGTCGTTGGCCTGGTGGGCTTCGCGGGTGCGTCGGCCCTCGGCGCGGCGTCGATGAACTTCACGATGCTCGTCACCGCGCGCACGATCCAGGGCGCCTTCGGCGCGCTGTTGGCGCCGGCCGTCCTCGCCCTGTTGACCACGACTTTCAACGACCCGGCCGAGCGCGGGCGTGCCTTTGCCATCTACGGTGCCGTCGCGGGTGCTGGCGGGGCCATCGGGCTCTTACTCGGGGGCGTGCTCACCTCGTACGCGTCGTGGCGATGGACGTTGCTCGTCAACCTGTTCTTCGCCGCAGTCGGCGTCGCGGGCGCACTGGCGTTCATGGTGAGCGACCGGGGCGTCGACCACGACCCCCTCGACTGGCCGGGCGTGCTCACGGGCACCGGCGGCCTCTTCGCGCTCGTCTACGGGTTCTCCCACGCCGACTCCACGTCGTGGACGGACATCTACACGCTGGGCAGCCTCGCCCTGGGGGTGGTCCTGTTGACGTCGTTCATGGCGATCCAGCGACACACGCGCTTCCCGCTGCTGCCGCTGCGGGTGCTGGTGGACCGCAACCGCGGGGGAGCACTCGCGGCGATGCTGGTCGCGGGCTCGGGGATGTTCGGGGTCTTCTTGTTCCTTACCTACTACCTGCAGGTGACCCTCGGCTACAGCGCCGTGATGACCGGGGCGGCCTTCTTGCCCATGGTCGCGGGATTGTCAGTCACCGCCCAACTCTCCAACATCGTCCTGTTGCCCAAGTTCGGACCGCGTCCCCTGATCCCCCTGGGCATGGTGATGGCCGCCAGTGGGCTCTTCTGGCTCACGGGACTGGGCATCCACAGTTCGTACGTGACCGACATCCTCCCTCCGTTGGTGACCCTGGGCTTTGGGGTGGGGCTCATCTTCGCGCCGGGGTTCAACACCGCTACCCTCGGGGTCGCCAACCACGACGCGGGCGTCGCGTCGGCACTCGTGAACACCTCCCAGCAGATCGGCGGCTCGATCGGCACGGCGCTGCTCAACACGCTGGCCGGTGCCGCGGCGACCAGCTACCTGGTGGGCAAGACCCCCACGAAGCTGAACGTGGAGCTGGCCAATGTGCACAGCTACACGTCGGCCTTCTCGTACTCCGCCTGGATCTTCCTCGGCGGCGCCGTGGTGACGGGCGTGCTCCTGCGATCGGGCGCGCCGACGATCCAGGACCGCTCGGGGCCCCTCGTGGGGCACTGAGCGATTGGCGGCGCGAGCGTGAAGTCGCCACGAGTTGAGAACTCCTGACTCGTCCGCGGCCCCGAAGTCTGATGTTTGCAAACTCGAGCACCGTCGCTCCATCAGCTTCTCTCGATTGTCGCGGCGGGCTCCCCTTGTAATGCAGCGCTGGCGTGCATTCACGCCAAAGCGATCGCTCGTCACGCTCTCCTGATCTCGCGCACCGCGTTGACGAGAATGCGCATCCACTTTGGTGTGGTCTCTTCAACTAGCGGACCCGAAAGGAGCTTGCCCGCGATGCCGGTGAGGAGCGCAACGAGACTGATGGTGATGGACCAGTCCGCAAGCACTCCCAGCTGACGCAGACTGGGCAGCCAGAACGGCAATGTCACCGCGGAGATCGTCACGGCGAGATAGCCCACACCCAACACGCCGGCCATAGTCTTGGTGGTCCGGCGAACGTGTTGCAGCGTGGTCTCGGCGTCATCGGCGCGAAGGCGGTTGAGCTCGAACTCGGCCTGCTCGCGGAGCAACTCCAGTGTGGGCGTCGTCACCGCGGGTTCGATCACACGAACGTCAGGATGAGCCGCGAGCGGTTCACCAGCGGCCAAGAGCACTGCGGCAGCGCGGCCGTAGCAGTATTCCTCGATGTTGGCTCCGTCGTCGAAGGCCCCCAGTCGTTGCAGGGACCGCTCCGCTCCTTCGAGGTCCAGCGCCACCTTCGTGTAGGCGAGGATCGCCTCATCCACCATGGAGAGTTCGTCGAACTCCAACGTGGCCACTTGGTGATCGATGTCGTAGCCGATCTGGCCGATGATCGAGGGCGGCCTGGTCTCGGCGCCCGGGATGAGCGTGAGCAGATTCGACGAGCCCGAGATCATCGCCGCCAGTCGGGCCTGGGATCGTTGGTCGGGATCGGACTCGGCGGCGTGGTCGCGAATCCAGCGCTCCAGACTCTGGGCGACTTCGGAGGGGCGCGAGCGCTCAAGAACCCTCAGTGCGCAGAGGATGTTCGTCGTCGGCAGCAAGAGCTCATCCACGCTTCCGCCACTCACGCGCTTGGAGGTCGTGGCGTCCAGGAGTGCCCGCAGCGATTCCAGTCGAAGTACTTCCGGGACGTGCTGGGGACTCCTGACCACCTCGTTGGCCGCTTTGACCAGAAGTGCGAAGGCGAGCAACTGGAAGGTCGGACTCTGCGAGAGCGTCGGAATGCGCGCGGCGAGGTCCCTCTGCGCGACGTTGAGGATCTTCAGGTACCTCGGCGTCCCCGCGAGCCGGGCGAAGATGGTCCCCTGCGGTCCCGAGGCCGGGAACTCAATGGAGCCGCCGTTCTCGAGTCGTTGGAGAAGATCGGCCTTCGTGAGCGCGAGGCTGCGCCATTCGACGCCTTCGCAGAAGTGCACGTGGGAGAACTTACGCTCGATCTCCTCCATCTTCTCTTGTGGGAGGTGGTCGAACTCAAGCTCGAACACGAAGTCACCGGGGGGAGGACTCGCGTACCAGGCGGGGCGGGATCCGGGTCCGATGATGAGATGACCGCGGCCCCTCGTGGCCCGGATCAGACCGGATTCGAGGGTCTCGCAGGTGTCCAGGCGTTCTAGCGGCAGCACCGTGGCAATGAGGAAGCCGCCACCGAGCTGGGTTCGCCACGCGAGTGCTTCACGGGCACCGTCGTCTCGAATGAGGGTGACTGATTCCTTCCACTCCGCGGCCTGTGAGGTGGCCAGTGCCAGCGCCGTCATGCCCACTTGGTTGTTCCTCGTGACGAGCTCCTGTGACGCGACGCCAGCGAAGAGAATCTGACCTGAGATCGCACGCATTTTGGTAGATACGAACGAGACCTGGCGGCCCTCGGGCAAGAAGTCGAGATCGAACCGTTCGGCGGCGCCGAGCGTGTGTGCACTGATGATGACGCCAAGTCCCGCGTGAATAGAGGTGTTGAGGCTCGGCCCGTATTGGGTGATCTGCTCGCGTATCGAGGGCAATTGCATCGCGCCTGCGGTGAAATACACCGCCGCGAAGCGTTCGTGTAACCGGGTGCCGAGCAGGTCGTCAAGGGACGACTCATCGAAATAGCTCAGGCGCAGCCATGGATCATCCAGGTCCTTGAACAGTCGCCGGTTCAGGTGCGGGTAGTGGGCGGCGTCGGTCGCCGACTCGATGACGGCAATGTGGCAGTGGCGGACGACCTTGGACGACGTCAATGCCCCCGGATCCACGTGAAGATCTCCTTGCTCCAGACGCTCTCGTCGTCGTTCGATGCTGCAAATCGTAGACGGAAAGTCTCTGTAGCCTGGAGTTCTTCGCGCACGACGGCGTTGAAGTCCTCGTGGAAGAGCCAGCTTCGCTCCAGGCGCTGTTCGACCTCACTGGCGCTTCCTATGTATCCGAAGGCGTGATCATCAAAGAAGTGCGAGGGATGATCATCGAGTCGCATCGTGCCGATGCGTAGGACCGAGACGGCCAGCCCCGTCGATTCGGCCGCCACGCGGCCCAGGGCTTCGAGCGCCACCTTGGCGGCCCCGTAGAGGCCGTCGGGCCGGGGCGCATCGCCGGGTCGCACGGGCAGCTCGACGTCGCGGTGAGCGAACAGATCGAGCTCGGCGCACCCGTGGGTGTGGTTCGACGACGCGAGCACGACGCGCGTCACGCCCGCGGCGATGGCCCCCTCCAGGACGTTGCGGGTTCCCTCGATCTCGGTCTGGACCAGTCCGGGCCAGCCCAAGGGGCCGCCCGTGGCCAGGTGCAGCACGTAGTCGGCCTGATCCAGTGCGCACTCTACGTCGGCGAGGTTGGCAACGCTTCCGATGTGGAACGCGGCGAAGAGACTCGGGTCGGCGGCTTCCACGAGGTCGAGCCCCACGAGCTCGAAGTCGCGCCCAAGTGTCTGGGCCGCGATCGTCCCGATGACCCCGGACGCACCGGTGATGAGGATCCTGGCGCGCGCGCCGGAATCGTGGGTGATCCGACCGGCCTCGTGGGCGGGCCATTGGGATGCGAACGTCGGCATGTACGACATCGATTGAACTCCTCTCGTGCCTGGGAGCAAAACTCGCTCCCGGCGTATCTTGTCACCCCGGCGTCGGTGGGTCGCTCGGGCGGTCCCGTCAGGGGCTGGCGACGCCCATCGTCAGGGACGCGGCGCCCGGTAGACCGTGGTGAGATAGGGAACCTCGATTGTGGCCTTGCCGCGAGTGTCGGGGTGCGCGCGCAGCAGTTCGCCCACGGCCGCGCAGATCTCGTCGGCGTCGTCGCGCAGTCGCACGAAGGAAAACGTCCCCACCAGGCCCACGACCGCCTCGGGCGACATCGCCACCACGTGGGCGAACCGGTTGAGCTCAACGCCGGGCAAGACGGCCCCGATCTGGGCGAGCGCGTCGGTCTTGGTGTGGCGGACCCAGTCCTCGCCCTCGACGATCGTGCGCAACTGGGCAAGCCACGGCTCGCGGTCGTCGCGGTCGTTCCACAAGAGCCCGATCACTCCGCCCGGACGCAGCACCCGAGTGAACTCGCGAGCCGCAGCCTCGGGCTCGAACCAGTGCCACGCCTGGCCGACGGTGATCGCGTCAACCGAGCCCTCCGCGAGGGGCAGCGCCTCGGCCCGACCCACGACCCCCACGGCCCGAGGGGTGCCCGCGAGCAACTGGTCCAGCATGTTCTCGTCGGGATCGATGGCGGTCACCGCAAGCCCACGTTCGATGAGCACGCGGGTCAGCGCCCCGGTACCGGCACCGATATCGGCCACTTCGCGGACCTCGCGCGCGGCGCCCTCGCTCAGCCAGCGCACGGCCTCGCGCGAGTAGGTGGGTCGAAACCGGTCGTACTGGCTCGCGGCGGCGCCGAAGGAGAGTCGTCGCTCGTGGTGCGAGGGCCCGGACATGGGGGCGACGTTAGTGGCGCGGTGCGGCGCGAGCAATGACCATCACCGGTGACGGTGCGCCCACCAGTATCCGCAGCTAGCGAAGTTCGCTCAGCGCTCCGCTCGCCATCTCGTCTCGCAGAAGGTGTTTTTGGACCTTGCCCATGCTGTTGGCCGGGAGCGCCGCGGCGACGTACCAGTCGCGTGGCGTCTTGTGTGGCGCGAGACGATCTCGCATCAACGCAAACAGGTCGTCGCGCGCGGGCGGGCTCTCGGGATCGGCGGGCACCACGACGACGGCAATCGATTCGCCCAGGGCCCGGTCGGCGACGCCGATCACGGCGACGCCCGCGACGCCCGGGTGGGTGAGGAGCACGTCCTCGATCTCGCGGGGGTAGATGTTCTCGCCGCCGCGGATGATCATGTCCTTGAGCCGACCCGTGACGCGAAGGTAACCGCGGGCGTCAAGCGTGCCGAGATCGCCGGTGTGCAACCACCCCTCGTCGTCGATGGTCCGGTGGGTTTCGCCGGGCATGTCGAAGTAGCCGAGCATCAACTGGTAGCCGCGCGCGCAGATCTCGCCTTCGACGCCCATCGGCGTCGTCAGCCCGCTCGTGGGATCGACGACCTTCACCTCGGCCCGCCAGAGCGGTCGGCCCGTCGTGCTCAATCGATCGTCGTCGCTGTCGTGGGGGCTCGTCTGGGCGAGGATCGGGCTGAGCTCGGTCTGGCCGTAGACGGTCGTGAAGCGCGAGGCGAAGCGTCGCTCGACCTCGCGGATCATGTCGGGCGGCACCGCGTCACCTCCCGAGGCCGTGACCTTCACCGAGGAGAGGTCGTACGAATCGAGATCAGGGTGGGCGAGCAGCCCGGCGTACATGGCCGGCACGCCGCCGAAGAGATCGGCCTTCCACTCCTGCAGCGCCCCGAGCACCAGGCGTGGCTCGAAGAGGTGGATCAGCACCAGGGTCCCTTGGCTGGCGGCCGTGCCGAGGACCGACATGCCCGAACCGGCCGTGTGAAAGAGGGGCAGGGCCGTGGCCCAGACGCCGCCGCGGGGGAACTCGGCGCGTCGCTGCACGTAGGCGGCGTTGGTGATGAGACCGCGGTGATGCAACACGACGCCCTTGGGCACCCCGGTGGTGCCCGAGGTGTACTGCAGCTGTGCGGCGTCGCCCGGCCGCACAGTCGGCAGCGCCCGCGGCGGTCCGGCGAAGGCGCGCACATCGGCGTCCCAGGTCGCAAAACTGATGGTCTCGCGCAACTGTGGGGTGTGCGCACGCACCTCGTCCACGATCGAGGCCATGTCGGTGCCCCGGTACGCGTCGACGTAGACAATCCCCACGGACTTGGATTGGTTGAGCAAGTACGTCAACTCCGACGAGCGCAGGGCCGGGTTGGCGGTGACGAGTACCAGTCCCGCCAGGGCCGCGCCGTACTGCACGATGACCCACTCGGCGATGTTGGGAGCCCACACGCACAGGTGCTCGCCCGGCGCGAACTTCGTGAGGAGCCACTGCGCGGTCTGTTCGGCCTCGTCGAACAACTCCGCGTAGGTCCAGGTCCTCGCGGTGCTGGAACCACCGTGGAGCGTTGGGCCATCGTCGGCTGGGGTGACCTCGACGAGGGCGATGCGCGTGGGTTCCTCGGTGCTGACCCTCCGCAGAAGGTCGCCCGCCGTCACGTCCCAGAGTTCCACGGAGTCGTCGGCGCCAAGGTACGACGTGCGCGGCGGGTCCGCGTCCATCCTCAGTCCTGCACCAACTGCTCGGCGGTCGGCGGCGCGCCGCCGCCGTCGGGAATCCACTTGCCCGAATCGCGCCACTTCACGGCGGCCGGGAAGCCGTGTTCTTCCGCGAACTCCTGGAACCACCGTCCCTCGGGTGAGTGCCGGGCGATGCCGTCGAAGAGGGTGGCGAGGATCTGAGTTCCGTGCAGGCCCATGTTGTCGTAAGCCTGGTTGATCATCATCTTCTGCATGGCCAACTGGTTGATCGGCACGCCCGCCATCCGATCGGCGAGTCGTTCCACCTCGGCGTCCAGATCATCGCCGGGTACCGCCTGCAGGACCAGGCCCCAGTCCGCCGCGGTACGGCCATCGATGGTGTCCCCGGTCAGCAACATGCGCTTGGCGCGCTCGGCACCCAGCCGGTAGACCCACATCGCCGTGGTGGGACATCCCCATACGCGCGAGGGCATGTAGCCGATCTTGGCGTCTTCAGCCATTACGACCAGGTCACACGAGAGGGCGATGTCGCTGCCGCCGGCCACCGCGTAGCCGTGCACTTTGGCGATGGTGGGCTTCAGCGAACGCCATAGGGAGAAGAAATCATCGGTGTTCGCCTTCATCAGGCGGAAGTCCTTGATCGGATCCCAGACGGGTGGCTGCGCGTCCTCGCCGCCCTCGGCGTACACGGTGAGGTCGTAGCCCGAGCAGAAGGCCCGGCCGGCGCCCTGGAGCACGATCACGTGCACGTGGGGATCCTCGTTCGCGCGTTCTACGTTCGCACGAATGGCCCGGGCCATCTCGTGGGTGATCGCATTCAGCCGATCGGGTCGATTGAGCGTGAGGTACGCCTTACGATCGCGAGTCTCGTAGAGCACCGCGTCGCGGTTGCTGGCGGACATGAATTCCCTCCCCTTCGAACCCGCGCGAATTGCGCTGACGAACGTCATAGTAATCATGGTGTCTTGGTCCCTTGGGCGCGGTGGTTCTCGCGACGCGCCGACGCGCCGGCGCGGCGTACCGGCGCGGGTGCGGACATTCCTCGGTACGATGAATCACGTGGGACTCGCCACGTACCGCAGTTGTACTTTCGCTGAGAAGCGCGCGGTGCTCAGGACCTTCTGGTCGCGCCAACCCGACGAGTCGGACAGGATCGTCCAAGCGGCGCGTGAGTACGGACCGTACGCGATGGTGATGGTGGCTGTGATTACGGTGGAACTCCTGGTGATCTCCGGGTCACTCTTGGCGGCGGGCAGTGGGTGGGCCTGGCCCGGCGCAGTTGCGACGCTCGGCGCCGCGCTCGGCGCGTGGTGGGCACGTGGCTGTCAGCGGGCGCTCTCGTTGAGTGCAACCTAGATTGGACAGCTCGCTCTGTCGCGGCGTCATCGTGGTTGGATCCGTACCGCATCGACGTCGGTCGAACGGGTGAAGGGGTCCGGCCCCGCTGTCGGTTCGAGGGATCCACTGCGCAGTGATGATGATCAAAGCGATCGCAACTCGGCCGCGAGGTCGACCTCGAAGTGCGCGACCTTGGCGATGTCGATCTCGAGGTCGCGGACCACTGGCACGACGCGTCGCGCCGCGAGGGCGAGGAGCGTGCCGAGGATCGGTGCCGCCCAGTAGAGCCAGTAGTGGTGTGGGGCGAGCGTGATCACGTCGGGGCCGAGGCTGCGGGCGGGGTTCGTGCTCGTGCCCGACCACGGGGCTTCCAGCCACACCATCACGCAATAGAGCGGGGGGAAGAGTCCGGGTGTGTAGCGGCGAAGTCGGGCGTGGCTGACGAAGATGAAGAGGAGGAAGATGAGCACGAAGGTGGTGATCGTCTCGCCGAGGAACGCAATCGCGACACCGTTGGATCCGGGCGAGGTGGCGCCGTAGGCCACGCTGCGCCCCATCGACCTCCACGCCAGCAGTGGCACGGATCCGACGACGGCGCCCAGCAACTGGCTGGCCACGAACGCCACCATGGTCGTGGTCGAGAGCTTGCGCTCCAACCAGAATGCGATGCTGACGACCGGGTTCAGGTGCGCACCACTGATGGTGCCGACGCGGGAGAGCGCGATGGACATGCCGGTCGCACCAAAGAGCAGGCCGGTGATCGCCCGTCGGCCGGCCAGCGACGGCACGAGGGTGGCCAGGGGACTCGCGCGCCCCAGGTCGAAGATCACGATCGACAGCCCGATGGCGAGCAGCAGCGCGGTCCCGACCAACTCCGAGGCGCACATGGACAACAAGATTCGGCGCTGGTTCGGATTCGTCGACGCCATTGTTTCATTCTGGTCGGTCGAGCCGCCGGAATTACGGGGGCGTGACGATCGCGCCAGACTTCACCTCGTTGCCCGGGTTCGCATTCGACGCGGTCCAAGCGACTCCGATGACTCATCTACGGTGCGCCAACCTCGCGGTGAGGAGGCGCCTCGCGGCATGATGCATACAATCTTGAAGTCGAGGAACGCTTGGGCGCGGTACAATAGCGCAACTTCTCATTGATTATGGGGGTGGGGAGTCGACCACGGGATACCATCGGTGCTCCGATCCATGGTGATGTATGCGATCCCTGGTGTGAAGAGAGAAAGTAGGCCGGCATGAGTCTCGACACCCAACCAGGCGCGACCGTTGCCTCGACGATGCTCAAGAGCCCCGCGAAGCGCGACGCGTCGCGCGCCAGCAGTCCCGAGGTGCGCGCCACGGTCGAACAGGTCATTGAGGACATTCGCGCGCGCGGCGACGAGGCCGTGCGCGACTACTCGAAGAAGTTCGACAACTACGCCCCCGAGTCGTTTCGCCTCAGCGAGGAGGAATTGGACGAGATCATCGCTCGCGTGCCCCAACAGGTGCTCGACGACATCGCGTTCGTGCAGGACCAGGTGCGCACGATGGCCCAGCGCCAGTTGGCGTCGCTCGGCGACTTCGAGATCGAGACGCTGCCCGGCGTCTTTCTCGGCCAGCGCAATGTCCCCATCCAAGCGGCTGGTGTCTACATCCCCGGTGGTAAGTACCCACTGCTCGCCAGCGCCCACATGACCATCGTGACCGCCAAGGTCGCCGGCGTTCAACGCGTCGCCGCGTGCACGCCGCTCATCCAGGGCGAGGTTCCCGACGCCACGGTCGCCGCGATGCGCATGGCCGGCGCCGATGAGATCTACCTGCTCGGTGGAATTCAGGCGGTCGCCGCCATGGCGATCGGCACCGAGACGATTAAGCCCGTCAACATGCTGGCCGGGCCCGGCAATGCCTACGTGGCCGAGGCGAAGCGACAGCTCTTCGGTGAGGTGGGCATCGATCTCTTTGCGGGACCCACCGAGGTCCTCATCGTCGCCGACGGCCACGCGGACCCGTTCATCGTGGCCGTCGACCTGCTCTCGCAGGCCGAGCACGGCCCTGATTCGCCCGCCGTGCTCATTACGACGAACGAGGAGTTGGCGACCAAGGTCATCGACTACGTTGACGAGATCTTGGTGGACATGCCGACGCGTGACTTCGCTGCGCCCGCGTGGCGTGACTGGGGGGCGGTGCACGTCGTGGCGTCCCTGGACGACGCCTACGCGCTGGCCGACGAATACGCCTACGAGCACGTGCAGATCCTCACCGAGTCGCCGCGTGATGCGCTCGAGAAGATGCACGACTATGGCGCGCTGTTTCTCGGCGAGGGGACCTGCGTGTCCTACGGCGACAAGGTCATTGGCACGAACCACGTGCTGCCGACGCGCGGCGCGGCGAGGTACACCGGTGGCCTGTGGGTAGGCAAGTACCTGCGCACCGTTACGTACCAGGAGGTGAAGGACACCGAGTCCAGCGCGCTCCTAGGCGAGTTGTGCGGCCGTGCCTCTCGCGTCGAGCGCTTCGAAGGCCACGCGCGCTCGGGCGACGTGCGCGTGGCCAAGTATCGGGGCTCGGACCTGACGTGGTTCGACACGACGCCACGGTAGCCGTCGAGCGGTGATTGATTTTCGACTCGACGGGCACCGTGCGCTGGTGACCGGCGCGGGGCGTGGTCTCGGCGCGGCGATCGCCGATGGTCTGGTGGGCCTCGGCGCGACCGTCTACGGAACGAGCAGGGACCCGGAGTCGGCGCGCTCGATCGCTGAGCGGCTCGGTACCCCGGCCCAGGTGATCGATGTCGGCGACGTCGGCGCGCTCGACGCCTTCGTCGAGCGGCTCAACGAGGAGAGCGGCGGGATCGATCTGCTCGTCAACAACGCGGGGGTCAACATCACGAAGTCGGCGATCGAGGTGACCGAGCAGGACTGGGACACCGTGCTCGACACCAACCTCAAAGGGAGCTTCTTCCTCTCGAGCGCGTTCGCGCGAGCGTGGCTCCCGCGCGCGGTGCCGGGCGCGATCGTGAACATCGCCTCCCAGGCGGGCATCGTGGCTATAGAAGAGCGCGCCTCGTACGGGACCAGTAAGGCGGGCATGATCCATCTCACAAAGATCCTGGCGCTGGAGTGGGCCCACCACGGCATCAGGGTCAATGCGGTGGCACCGACCTTCGTGCGCACCGAGCTCACCGCCTCCACGCTCAGCCGTCCCGACTGGGCGGCCGAGTTGTTGAGCCGAATCCCGGTGGGCCGATTCGGCGAGCCCGAGGACGTCGTGGGCGCAGTCGCGTTCCTCCTCGGCGACGCCGCGTCACTGGTCACCGGTCACACCGTCGTGGTCGACGGCGGCTACACGATTCGTTAGTACGACACGGAAAGCGAGAGAGACGATGAGCAACGCGACTGCTATCTCGACCATCACGGTGGTCGGTTCGGGTTACATGGGCGGCGGCATCGCTGTGGTGTTCGCGTTGGGCGGCTTCAACGTGATCCTCGCCGATGCCGACGCCGACACTGCGCGGCGCGCGCGAGTGCGGCTGGTCGACGAAACGCGGGGCTTCGAGTCGCTTGGACTGCTCGTTGAGGGTTCGACTCGGACGCTGGACGAACGGCTCTCGTACGCCGATTCCATCGCACACGCCGTGCGTGGGGCTGACTACATCACCGAGGCCGTTCCCGAACAGCTTCCTCTCAAGTTCGAGGTGCTCGGCCACATTGGCGCCCACGCGCGGAGCGACGCAATCATCGCGACCAACACGTCGGCCATCTCGATTGCCGAGCTCGCTCGGGCCGTCACGTCGCCCGAGCGATTTCTCGGGGTGCACTGGATGAATCCGGCGCCGTTCATCCCGGGAGTCGAGTTGATCGCAGGCCCGGTTACCGAACCCGAGGTCATCGAGCGCGCCGAGGAGTTGTTGCGCGTGGTCGGCAAGGTCCCCGCACGCGTCGCCGACACGCCGGGTTTCGTGGCCAATCGCCTCCAGTTCGCCCTCTACAAGGAGGCAGCTCGAATCGTCGAAGATGGCGTTGCCACCCCCGCCCAGGTCGACGCGGTGGTCGCCAACACGTTCGGCTTCCGGCTCGCGCTCTTCGGCCCCTTCGCCATCGGCGACATGGCGGGTCTCGACGTCTACGAGTCGTCTTATCGCACGCTCGCCGACGCCTTCGGCGAACGCTTCGCAGTACCAGCCAGTCTGGCGGCGATGGTGTCGGCGGGTCATCTCGGGATCAAGGCTGACCGGGGATTCCTCGAGATCGACCGCGAGCAGCGCGAGGCTCTGCTGGCCTACCGTGCGGGCGCCTACGCGAGGTTGGCCCAACTGCGCGACGAGTTGGGGAACGCGCCAGGACTGTGAGATCGGCGGCCACGCCGCTCGAGGGTCGAGTTCAGTTAGGTCGCGAGTGGTTCAGAGCCGGGGAACGTCTCGAGGAATCGGCGCTGGGTCGAGATCCAGCCGAGGCGCATGTGCGCGCGCATCACCGACTCAGACCACACGGGGTCGCCGGAGCGAAGCGCCTCGACGAGTTCGCGGTGGTGGTCCGCGCTGCGGCGCAGGTCCTCGGGGGTGTACTGCGCGAAGGTCCGGCGAACGGTGGGCACCTGGACGATGGAGTTGACCACCGCCCGAAGTCGGTGGTTGCCTGACGCCTCCATGATCGTGTCGTGGAACTGGTTGTTGATCTCGGTGATGAGGTTGATGTCGAGACGATCCTTGGCGACGGCCTCGTCCATCTCGTGGGTGAGGCGCGCGAGCCCGTCGAAGTCGAGCAGCCCGCTCGTCGCGGCGAGCGAGGCCGCGTAGGGTTCGAGTAACGAACGCAGCCCGTGCACCTCTTCGAGGTCCTTGAGCGTCCAGCTCTCCACGCGCACGCCGCGGTTGCGCTCGTAGTGCAAGAGTCCCTCCGCGGCGAGGCTGCGCAGCGCTTCGCGCACCGGCGTGCGGCTCACGCCGATCATGTTGGCGAGCTCGTCCTCGCGCAGACGCTGGCCGCCGGCGAGCTCACCCGAGAGAATCCGCTCGCGGATCGTCGAGTAGGCGAGTGACGTGGCGTACCCGCTGTCGGGTCCGGCGTCGGGCGTCGAAGTGGTCCCTGGCATCTTGTGGTGACCCTAGCATCAGGGCGAAGTGTGAATTGTATGTAAATTCGTCAAAATTATTGACTCACGCACTTGCCCCTCACGCGAATAGTTGCTAAGTTGCCCGAAATCCGGTTGAGTCCGGTTCGGGTGCAACCAGAATTTGTATACGAAAGCGAGTCCACGTGGGAGAAGTGCAAGCGCTGCCACTCGATGACCTGAGGGTCATCGAACTGGGTTCGCTCCTGGCCGGGCCGTTCTGCGGCCAGCTGCTCGGCGACTTCGGCGCCGAGATCATCAAGGTCGAGGACCCCGGTGCCGGTGACCCGATGCGCCAGTGGGGTCGCGAGAAGTCGCACGGACTCTCGCTGTGGTGGCCCGTCGTGGCGCGCAACAAGAAGTCCGTCACCGCGAACCTGCGCACCTCCGAGGGCCAGGAGATCATTCGTGAACTCATCGCCAATGCGGACGTGTTGCTCGAGAACTTCCGTCCGGGCACACTCGAGCGCTGGGGTCTCGCGCCCGAGGAGATGTGGAAGATCAACCCCAAGCTCGTGGTCACCCGGGTGACGGGTTTCGGCCAGAGCGGACCCTACGCTGAGCGCGCGGGCTTCGGCTCGATCGGCGAGGCCATGGGCGGCATCCGCTACGTCACCGGCGCCCCTGACTCGCCGCCCACGCGCGCGGGCGTCTCACTGGGCGACTCGCTCGCGGCCACCTTCGCGGCACTCGGCACCCTGGTTGCCCTACATCAGGTGGAGCGCTCGGGCCAGGGCCAGGTCGTCGACTCGGCGATCTACGAGGCCGTGCTGGCGCTGATGGAGTCGATGCTGCCCGAGTGGCAGGTGGCTGGCTACCAACGCGAGCGCAGCGGCACCACGTTGCCCAACGTCTCGCCGAGCAACGTCTATCCCACCGCGGACGGCGAGATGATTCTTATCGCCGCGAACCAGGACACGGTGTACGGACGATTGACCGAGGTCATGGGCCGACCCGATCTGGTGAGTGACCCTCGCTTCAAGGGACACGCCGAGCGCGGTCACCACATGGAAGAGCTCGACGTGATCATCGCGGAGTGGACCTCGAGCCAGGACGCCGACTCGCTGCTCGAGAGCCTGCACGACAAGGGCGTGCCGGCAGGCCGGATCTTTCGCGCCAAGGACATGTTCACTGATCCCCACTTCGCCGCGCGCGACGCGATCGTGCGCCTGGCGCACCCCCAGATCGGTGAGTTCGCGATGCACAACGTCTTCCCCCGTCTATCGAAGACGCCTGGGAAGGTGCGCCACGTGGGACCGACACTGGGCGAGAACAACGAAGAAATCTACAAGGGTCTGCTGGGCATGGACGACGCGAAGTTCGAGTCGTTGCACTCAGCGGGCGTCATCTAGGGGAGGAAGAGTAATGACCTATCGACTTGGAGTTGATGTGGGCGGCACGTTCACTGACATTCTGTTGGTGAACGAGGAGACCGGCGAGACGTTTCGGGCCAAGACCTCCTCGACGCCCGCGGATCAGTCCATCGGCGTGCTGCGCGGTATCAATCAGGCGTGTGCGCTCGCGGGCGTCGGACTCGACCAGGTGACCAACGTGCTGCACGGCACCACAGTCGCGACCAACGCCATTCTGGAGGGCAAGGGTGCGCGGGTGGGCCTGGTGACGACCGAGGGATTCCGCCAGGTGCTGCAGATCGCGCGCTCGTTCGTTCCGGGCGGCCTGGCTGGATGGATCATCTGGCCCAAGCCTGAGCCCCTGGCTGCGCTCGAGAACACCGTCGAGGTGCGCGGACGCATGGATTCCAAGGGCGAGGTGGTTACCGCACTCGACGAGGATGACGTGCGTCGCCAGTTGCGCAAGCTGAAGGCCCAGGAGATCAAGGCGCTCAGTGTCAGTCTGATCAACTCCTACGCCAACGCGGCCCACGAGGAGCGCGTGCTCGAGATCGCCGCCGAGGAACTACCCGGCGTGCAGGTGTCGCTGTCGTCCAAGGTGCTGCCCGAGATGCGCGAGTACGAGCGCGCGATCACCACGGTGGCCAATGCCTACGTGCAGCCCCAGGTGTCGCACTACATGGAGAACCTCGAGCGCCAGCTCGCTGAGAACGGCGCCGCCAATGGCAGGTTATACATCTTGAAGAGCGACGGCGGTCTCATCTCGGCCCGCACCGCCGCGGAGAACCCGGTGTCGGTGATGATGTCGGGCCCCGCCGGCGGCGTGGTCGGCGCGGTCTGGGTCGCCCAGCAGGCCGGCTTCAAGGACTTCTTGACCTTCGACATGGGTGGCACCTCGACCGACGTGGCGCTGGTCCAGGGTCTCGAGCCTCGCATCGGACGCGAGACCATGGTTGGCGATTTGAAGGTGCGCGCCACCTCGGTTGACGTACGCACCGTCGGCGCGGGCGGCGGTTCGATCGCCCACGTGCCGATGCTCACCCAGGCGCTGCGCGTGGGACCCCAAAGCGCCGGCGCGGCGCCCGGACCCGCCGCCTACGGCGCCGGGGGTACCGAGCCCACGGTGACCGACGCCAATGTCGTGCTCGGCTACCTGCCCACCGACCTCGCTGGCGGCGAGATCTCGCTGGACCGCGACGCGGCTCGAGCGGCGATGCAGTCGATCACCGACGCCACCACCCTCGGCACCGTGGAGGACGCGGCGTCGGGCATCATCGACATCGTCAACGAAAACATGTTCGGCGCGCTGCGCCTGGTCTCGGTTCAGCAGGGCTTCGACCCGCGCGACTTCGCGCTCGTCGCCTTCGGTGGCGCAGGCCCGCTGCACGCCAACGCGCTCGGTCGGCTCACCGGTGCGTGGCCGGTCATCATCCCACCGTCGCCGGGCGTGCTCTGCGCCTACGGTGACGCGACGACGAGCCTGCGCGACGAGTCGGTGCGGACCCTGGTTCGCAAGTTCGGCGAGTTCACCGACGACAGCCTGCGCGAGGTGCTCGAGGAGCGCGCCACGAACGCGAGGGCCTCGGTACTGGCCGAGGGCGTCGCGCCCACCGACATCACGACTACCTACTCGGCCGACGTGCGCTACCACGGCCAGGGCTTCGAGATCCCAGTGGAGATCGACATCGACGCCTTCGACGGATCGGGCGCGGGGCTGGACACGCTGCGGCGGGCCTTTGACGCGGAGCACGAGCGTCTCTTCTCGTTCCTGCTGGAGAAGAACGAGCACGAGCTAGTGACCGTGCGCGCGACCGCGAGCGGTCCGCGTCCCAACGTCTCGTCGGCCACTATCGCCGAGGGCGACGCCGATCCCAAGGCCGCGCTCACCTCGACGACCGAGATCTTCGTCGACGGCCACTGGGTGGTGGCCAACGTCTACGACCGCCAGTTGCTGCTGGCGGGCAACGTCATCGAGGGTCCGGCGATCGTCACCGAGATGGACTCGACCACGCTGGTCCTGCCCGAACACGCGGCCACCGTGCACGTCAGTGGCAGTCTCCTCATCCGTCCTACGAGCAGTAACTAGTCACAGGGGGTCTAGAAAGAAATGGCACGTCTCATTGAAACCGCAACCCAACCGCTGAAGGCGGTGGAGGTTGATGTCGTCACGCTGGACCTGGTGGAGAACGCGTTGCGTCACGCCCGCTACGAGATGGACGAGGTGCTGTTTCGCACCGCCCTCTCGCCGGGTATCCGCGAGCAGCACGACGAGTTCCCGCTCATCGGCGACCCCGAGGGCAAGATGGTCGTGGGCCAGTTCGGTCTTTCGATCCCGGACTTCCTCGAGAACTTCGACGGCGAGATCGAAGAGGGCGACGTCTTGTTGACTTCGGACCCGTACTCGTGCGGCGCGGCCATCAGCCACGCCAACGACTGGCTGATTGTGATGCCCATCTTCTTCGAGGGGCGCATCGTGGGCTGGGCCTCGATGTTCGGGCACATGAGCGACGTCGGCGGCAAGACGCCGGCATCCATGCCGACCAACGCGCGCACCATCTTCGAAGAGGGCATCGTCATCCCGCCCTTCAAGCTCTACAACAAGGGCGTGCTGGCCGAGGACTCGCTCAAGATCATCATGAACCAGGTCCGCAAGCCCGACTGGAACCGCGCCGACCTCAACGGTCTGGTGGCGGCGTGCCGCACCGCGGGACGCCGGGTCCAAGAGCTTTGCCAGCGTTTCGGCGTGGATACGTACGTGTCGGCGCTCAACGCCCTCATGGACCGCAACTACCGGGCGATGAAGGCGCTGCTCGCCATGGTCTTCAAGGAGGGCGAGACGCTGTCGTTCACCGACTACATCTGCGACGACGGCGTGGGCTACGGTCCCTACGAGTTGAAACTGAGCCTGAAGCGCACCGGTGACAAGGTGGTGCTCGACTTCACCGGTTCCAGCCCCCAGGCCCAGGGCCCGATCAACTACTTCATCAACGAGAACCTGGTGCGGATGTTTTTCGGCATCTACATGATCACGGTGGCCGACCCCCAGATCCTGTGGAACGACGGTTTCTACCCGCTGGTCGACGTGATCATTCCCGACGACTCGTTCTGGAAGCCCAAGTACCCGGCCGCCCTGAACGCGCGTAACCACGGGATCGGGCGCGTCTTCGACCTGTTCGGCGGGCTGCTCGGCCAGACCAACCCGTCGCTGTTGAACGCGGCGGGCTTCTCGTCGTCGCCGCACTTCATGTACTCGGGCAACTACAGCGCTGGCGAGCAGAAGGGCGAGTGGTTCCAGCTCTACTCGATCGGCTTCGGCGGCATTCCCGGCCGTCCGATCGGCGACGGACCCGACGGGCACTCGCTGTGGCCGTCTTTCGTGAACATCCCGTGCGAGTACCTGGAGTCCTACTACCCGCTGCGCATCGAGCGCTGGGAGACCTTGAGCGACACCGGCGGCGCGGGCCTGCATCGCGGTGGCAACGGCGTCGACGTGGCCTACCGGTTCCTGGAGCCCGGCACCATCGCCATCCACGACGATCGCTGGCTCACTTACCCCTGGGGCGTGAACGGCGGCGAGCCGGGCGCGCGCGGGCGCAAGTGGATCGACCGCGTCGACGGGACCCGCGAGGTCATCCCCTCCAAGGTGATCGACGTGCCGGTCTACCCGGGTGACGTGCTGCACTTCGTGACCTGGGGCGGCGGCGGCTGGGGTGACCCGCTGGCGCGCGACCCCGAGCTGGTCGGTCTCGAGGTCCGTCGCGGCCTGGTGAGCGCCGAGGGCGCGCGCGCCTACGGCGTGGTGTGCGACGAGGCCGGCGAGGTCGATCACGTCAAGACCCAGGAACTGCGCACCGAGCTCGACTCGAAGCGGCCCACGCCGCTGCCCACGTTCAACATGGGGCCGCCGCTGGCCACGATCCTGGAGCGCTGCTTCGAGGAGACCGGCCTGCCCGCGCCCAAGCCGCCGGTGCGGCTGTAGGGGCGACGATGGACGAGATCGCGGCCGGCTTCGGAGGCTCGCTCGGCTACGGCCGGCGCGCCGCGCTGATTCTGATTGACATGATGCACGGCTACTTCGACGAGGGGAGTCCCTTCCAGCTCCCCTCGTCGGACTGCCTCGCCTCGGCCAGTCGGGTGCTCGACGCCGCGCGCGCGAGCGCCACGATGGTGATTCACACCAAGGTGGTGCTCGGACCCGCGGCCGTGGACGCGGGCGTTTTCGTGCGAAAGATCCCCGCGCTGCGCGCCTACATCGGCGAGAGCCGGACCAACGAGCTGATGGCCGAGGTGGCACCGCTCGCGAGCGAGCTCGTGATCGTCAAGCAGTATGCGAGCGCCTTTCTCGGCACCACGCTGGCTGCGACCCTGCAGGCGAGCGGAGTGGACACGCTGATCATCACCGGGGTCTCTACCAGCGGGTGCGTGCGCGCCACCGGGGTCGACGCGGTCCAGCACGGCTTCATCCCCAAGGTCGTGCGCGACGCGGTAGGTGACCGGGGGCCGGGCCCGCACGAGGCGAATCTCTATGACTTGCAGGCGAAGTACGCCGACGTGGTATCGGAGCGCGAGATCCTCGACTATCTCGCGTCCTTGGACTAGGGGGGGCAGGATGAAACTCGCGGCGCGAAAGCGCGAGGACGTGCTGGTGGAGTTGGACGGGACCAGTCTCGGTCGGCGGCGCGGTTCAATCGGCGGCTTCTTGCAGCGCTACGGCGTGATCATCGCCTGGGCGGCGATTTTCGCGTACTTCTCGGCCATGCGGCCCGAAACCTTTCCCAAGCTCGCCACGGTCCAACTGATCTTCGGGACCCAGTCGGTGATCCTGATCACCGCGCTCGGTCTGGTGTTCTCCATGGCGGTGGGCGAGTACGACCTCTCGGTGGGCTCGCTGGTGGGCTTCGGCGCCACACTGCTCGCGGTGTTGAGCGGGCGCCATCACTGGCCCGTGGTGCTGGCGCTCGTCTTCACGCTGTTCATCTGCTTTCTCATCGGGAGCGTGAACGCGATCCTCTCGGTCTACCTAGGGGTGCAGTCGATCATCGTGACCCTGGGCACCGGGACATTGCTCGCCGGGCTTACGCTCGCCATCAGCAACTCGGGCGTGGTGACCGGGATCCCCATCGGCTTCACGAACTTTCTGACCAGACAGATATTCGGCCTGGCCCTGCCCTTCTATCTCGGGCTCATCTTGATGGCAGTGGCGTGGTTCATCCTCCAGCAGATGCCACTCGGACGGCGCATGATCTTCGTCCAGGAGAACCGAGAGGTGGCCCGACTGGCCGGCCTGCGCGTGAACCGGATCCGCGCCGGGGGGCTGATTGCCACCTCGACCATCGCCGGACTGGCGGGCACGATGCTCGCCGGCATGAGCCAGGCCGCCGATCCCCAGAGCGGCGCGTCGTTCCTGCTGCCGGCCTTCGCCGCGGTCTTTCTGGGATCGACCGCGATCGTGCCGGGGCGCTTCAACGCGATCGGGACCTTCGCCGCCGTCTACTTCCTGGTCACTGGCATCACCGGTCTCAACTATCTGGGTTACGCCGGATGGCCGGGGCAGGTCTTCTACGGAGGATCGCTCGTCGTCGCCGTTTCACTCAGCCACCTAGCGGGAAAGAGGGCTACGCGGAAGTAGGGAACGGCGAAGGAGCGTTTGGCGCGAACAATCTGCTCAATCGCAACACCAGTTGTACACAGTGCTTCAACCAACAACATAGGAGGGGATTTAATGAAGTTATCAACGCACAACCCCGCCCATTCACGGGCGATGGGTTCGAGCATCACGGCGCGCATAGCTACGGCTGGCGTGGCGGCCGCGATGGCCCTGGGCCTGAGCGTCACCGCAGTGGGCTCGGCTGGCGCGGCGAAGATGTCGGGAGTGGCCAAGGCCACCGCTCGGCTTGACGCCTTCCTGAAGCCAGCGCAGTGGCATGGGCCGACCCAGCCGTTGCACTACAAGGGTCTCGCCGGCGACAAGGTTGTCTACATCAGCGCCGCCGACTCGATCCCGGTGCTGCACTACTGGTCGACCACGATCAAGTCCCTGCTCATGAAGGTGGCCGGCATTGACATGACCATCGTTGACGCGAACTCGAACATCGCGAACGCGTCGGCCGGTTTTGACCAGGCCATCGCCATGGGTGCCAAGGTGATCGTGCTCCAGGCACTACCCCCGTCACTGTTCACCCAGAAGATCACGGCGGCGCACGCGGCCGGCATCAAGGTCATCGTCGCCAACCAGGGCGTCCCCGGACAACTCGGCAGCGGCACCGACGCGTCGGTCAGCTTCGACTACGTGAAGGTCGGCCAGCTGATCGGTGACTGGTTCGTGTCCCAGTCCAAGGGCAAGGGCAAGGCATTGCTGGTCACGTCCAACGACGTGCCCGCCTCGCCCGCCCAGGCGCAGGGCACGCTACACGAGGTCAAGTCGCTGTGCCCCAAGTGCAACGTGAAGGTGTCCGACGTGCAGATTGCGCAGTGGGCGTCGGGCATCCCCACCCTGTTCCAGTCGACGATCAACACCGACCCGTCGCGCAAGTACATCTTGCCCCTCTACGACGGCCAGTCGCTGCCCGGGCTCACCGCCATTCGCACCTTGAATGCCGGTAGCAAGGTCAACGTCGGCTCGTTCAACGCGACCGAGGGCATCGTCGAGTTGCTGAAGGACCCCAAGAGCGGTCTGAAGCTGGACATCGGCGGTGACAACAAGTGGTACGCCTACGCCGCGGCCGACCAGATCATGCGCGTCCTCGACGGCCTGACCCCCGTGAAGAACTACTACGTGGGTCTGCGGGTGTTCACCTCGGCCAACGCCGGCAAGTTGATCGTGGGTACCAACCAGGACCGCTGGTTCCAGGACCTGGGCTACATCAAGCACTTCAAGGCGCTCTGGAAGCCGTAAGCAAGTACGTCAGCGGCGGGTTGCGGGTGCCACCAGCACTCGCAACCCGCCCGCTCGACACCGCGTTGACCAAGGGAGAAGCGATCCATGTCCGATGACACGAGTGTGGCCAGCGCCGACGTGCACGTGCGCGCGCGCAACGTCTCCAAATCCTTCAACGGCATCACCGTGCTGAGCGAAGTCTCCTTCGACATCCACAAGGGCGAGATCGTCGCCCTCATCGGCCAGAACGGCAGTGGAAAGTCCACCTTCATCAAGGTGCTCTCGGGCTTTCACGCACCCGACGAGGGCGCCCAGATCCACGTCGGGCCTCGCGACGTGACCCATTCACTGCACGAGGGTCCGTCCTCCACGGGGCTCGCCTTCGTCCACCAGGACCTCGCGCTCATCGAGTCGCTGACGATCTTGGAGAATCTGCGCATCAAGCAGTTCGCCACCGGCCTGGGCCGGCGGATCCGCTGGCGCGAGGAGGAGAAGGAGGTGCGACGTATCCTCTCGATCGTCGGCCTCGACGTCTCACCGCGCACCAAGGTCGCCGACCTCACCGTCACCGAGCGCGCGCTCGTGGTGATCGCGCGCGGGCTCGCCGACATCGAATCGGGCGAGGGCCTCGACTCGCGCCTGCTCGTCCTGGACGAGCCCACGGCCTACCTACCTCAGAGCGGGGTCGAGCGGCTCTTCGACGTGCTGCGCCGGCTCAGCGAGATGGGCACCAGCGTGCTCTTCGTGAGCCACCGTCTCGACGAGGTGCTGGCGTACTGCACGCGCGCGGTCGTCTTCCGGTCGGGCGAGATGGTCGCCGACATCGCAACCGAGGGCCGGACCGAGCGCGACCTGATCGAGCTGATGCTGGGCCGCCCCCCCGAGGACATGTACCCCGAGTACACCGAGTCCGAGGGCTCCACGCTGCTCGCGGTGTCGAACCTGTCGGGCGAGGAGGTCGTCGGGGCCAGCTTCGTGGGCAACGCCGGCGAGATCGTCGGCTTCATCGGCCTGCCCGGCAGCGGCTACGACAAGGTCCCCTACCTGATCGCCGGAGCGCTGCGGGCGGCCTCGGGATCGCTCGAGGTGCGGGGCGAGATGCTGGACGCGACCTCGCTCGACAGCCGGCGCGCCATCGCCAAGGGCATCGCGCTACTGCCCGCGGACCGCAAGGGCACCAGCGGCGCCACCGGTCTGAAGGTGATCGAGAACATGACGATACCCACCATCTCTTCATTCACCCGGCTGTCCAAGTTCATCCACCACCGGCACGAGCGAGCGACGGTGGACGCCCAGATCGAGCACTTCGGCGTGAAGCCTCAGCGAAGCGACGTACTCCTGTCGACCCTGAGCGGCGGCAACCAGCAGAAGGTCCTGATCGGTAAGTGGGTGATCGGCGACCCGTCGGTGCTCGCGCTGCACGAGCCGACCCAGGGCGTGGACGTGGGCGCCAAGCGCGACGTCTTTTACCACCTGAGCGCACTTGCGAAGAAGGGCGCCCTGGTGCTCGTGAGCTCGGTGGAGTACGAGGACTTGGCGCACCTGTGCACCCGGGTGCACGTGATGGCCGAGGGCCGGATCGTGCGCACCATCGAGCGCGACGAGCTGAACGCACACGACCTCGCCGTGGCCGTCTACGCCCGATGAGTGAAGCCGACGTATCTGACGGCGCGTCGGCGCTGACCATGCTGGAGAAGATCTGGCGCAACCAGGCCATCACGCGCGGCGAGGACCAGCCCGACTTGCTCTACATCGACCTGCACTTCGTGCACGAGGTCTCCAGCCCGCAGGCCTTCGACGGCCTGCGCGTGAACGCGCGCACGGTGCGTCGGCCCGATCTCACGATCGCGACCGAGGATCACAACGTGCCCACCGACACCCTCGAACTGCGCGACCCGGTGAGCCGTCTGCAAGTCGAGACGCTGCGGCGCAACTGCGCCGAGTTCGCCATCCGCCTTCTCCCGATGGGCGACCCCGGCCAGGGCATCGTGCACGTCATCGGGCCCGAGGTGGGTCTTACTCAGCCGGGGATGGTCATCGTGTGCGGCGACAGCCACACGAGCACCCACGGCGCGCTCGGCGCGCTGGCCTTCGGCATCGGCACGAGCGAGGTCGAGCACGTGCTCGCGACCCAGACGCTCGCCCAGACGCACCCGCGCACGATGGCCGTGACGATCAACGGCCGTCTGGCGCCGGGCGTGTCGGCGAAGGACCTCGCGCTGGCCCTCATCGCCACGGTGGGTGTCGGCGCCGGTCAGGGCTACGTCGTCGAGTACCGCGGCCCGGCGGTCGAGGCGCTCTCGGTCGAAGAGCGCATGACGCTGTGCAACATGTCGATCGAGTGGGGCGCGCGCGCCGGGCTGGTGGCGCCCGACGAGACGACCTTCTCCTACCTGCGCGGTCGACCCTACGCGCCCACGGGCGAGCTATGGGACGAGGCGCTCGAGTACTGGCGCTCGCTGCGCAGCGACGAGGGAGCCGTCTTTGACGCCGAGATCGAGTTCGACGCGGCGAGCGTGGTGCCCTTTGTGACCTGGGGGACCAATCCGGGCCAGGGCGTGGCGCTCGACGGCGTAGTGCCCTCGCCCGAGGAGTTCACCGACCCCGACCAGCGCGCCGCCGCGCGCCGGGCGCTGGCCTACATCGACCTTGTGCCGGGCACGCCCATGCGCGATGTCGCCATTGACGTCGCCTTCATCGGTTCGTGCACTAACAGCCGCATCGAGGACCTGCGCGCGGCCGCCAACGTGCTCCGCGGGCGACGGGTGAGCGAGCAGGTGCGCTTGCTGGTCGTGCCGGGGTCCATGGCGGTCAAGCGCCAGGCCGAGGCCGAGGGCCTCGACGAGATCTTTCTCGCCGCGGGAGCCGAGTGGCGAGCCGCGGGCTGCTCGATGTGCCTCGGGATGAACCCCGACATTGTTGCGCCCGGCCAGCGCACGGCCTCCACGTCCAATCGCAACTTTGAGGGGCGTCAGGGCCCCCAGTCGCGCACGCATCTGGTCTCACCCGCGGTCGCCGCTGCTTCGGCGGTCGTCGGGCGCCTGGCGGCACCCGCGGACCTGGATCGCGCGCTCGTGAGATTGGGAACCTGATGAAGATCAGTGGGGCGGTGCTGGAGGTGCTGGGCGCGCCGCGTCCCTACACCGACTCGAGGCCCGTGGTTGTTCGCGAACTCGAGCTCGACGAACCCGGTGAGCACGAGCTTCTCGTGCGGATCGAGGCGGCGGGCGTGTGCCACTCTGATCTCTCGGTCGTCTCGGGCGTACGCCCGCGACCAGTGCCGATGCTGCTCGGCCACGAGGCCGCCGGCATCGTCGAGGGGGTCGGCGCGCTCGTTGACGACTTCGAGGTGGGCCAACGGGTGGTCATGTCCTTCCTGCCGCGTTGCGAGCAGTGCTCGGCGTGCGCCACCGGCGGGCGGACCCCGTGCGAGCGGGGCTCGATCGCCAACGTCGAGGGACGCCTATTCGACGGCGCGTGGCGGATCCACGACGGCGAGCGGCGCATCAATCACCACCTGGGCGTGTCGGGCTTCGCCGACCACGCGGTGGTGGACCATCGCTCGGTCGTGGCGGTCGCCAGTGACGTCCCGGCGCAGGTGGCGGCGCTGATGGGATGTGCGGTACTCACCGGTGGCGGCGCCGTGATCAACGCGGGCCGAGTTCGCGCGGGCGAGACCCTGGTGGTGGTGGGCCTCGGCGGGGTCGGGATGGCCGCGCTGCTCGTGGGCCTCGCGCACCACGACGTGCGCGTGATCGGCGTGGACGCCAACGTCGACAAGCTGGCCCTGGCCGCCAGCCTCGGTGCGCACGAGACCTACACGCCCGCCGACGCGCAGGCCGCCGGCGTCAAGGGCGACCTCGTCGTCGACGCCGTGGGTCGCGCCGTCGCCTTCGAGTCCGCGATCACTCTGACCGCCCTGGGCGGGCGCACCGTGACGGTGGGCCTGCCCGCTCCCGACGACCTGGCGAGCGTCTCGCCGCACCTGCTCGTGGCCGAAGGCCGCACGATCATCGGCAGCTACCTGGGCAACTGCGTTCCCGCGCGCGACATACCCATCTTCGTGGACCTGTGGCGCGCGGGCCGCCTACCGATCGAGCGCCTCGTGAGCTCGGTGATCACCCTGGACGACCTGAACGGCGCCTTTGACGCCCTTGAGCGAGGGGAGGCGCTGCGTCAGGTCATCACCTTCGAGTAGCGATGGCGCCGCACCCGAGAGAACTCAGCCCCACCAGACAAAGGAAATTGATATGAACCACGCAACCACCCTCCGCCAACTCCTGGCTCGTGAGGACCAGTCGCTCATCGTGCCCGGGGCCGGCACGCCCATCGAGGCGCTCGCGATCGAGCGGGTCGGCTTCGAGGCGGTCTATCTCAGCGGCTACGCGATCGCCGCCTGGCGCCACGGTCTGCCCGACATCGGGCTCCTGGGCGCGGGCGAGCTGATGGACGCGCTGGGTGCGGTGCGACGCGTCTCGAACCTGCCGGTGATCGTCGACGCCGACACTTGCTACGGCGACGTCACCTCGGTCTACGCCAACGTGCGCCTGCTCGAGGCGGCGGGCGCGGCCGCAATCCAGATCGAGGACCAGGTGTGGCCCAAGAAGTGCGGCCACATGGTCGGCAAGGAGGTCATCGACGCCGACGAGGCGGTGCGCAAGGTCGCCACGGCCCTGGACGCGCGACGCGACCCGAGCACGGTGATCATCGCGCGCACCGACGCGCTCGGCCCGCGCGGGATCGACGAGGCCATCGCGCGCGCGCTGCGCTTCGCCGACGCGGGCGCCGACATCGTGTTCCTCGACGCGCCCGGCTCGCGCGAGGACCTCGCCCGCATCGGCCAGAGCGTGCCCGGTCTCTTGATGGCCAACGTCAGCGAGGGCGGGCGCACCCCGACGCTCGCGGCCAGCGACTTCCACGAGCTGGGCTTCCAGCTGGTGATCTACCCGACGACACCGCTGCGCTTGGCCGCCAAGAGCATCGACGACTTCCTCGGTGACCTGCGCCGCGAGGGCGACTCGCTCGCCTGGCGCGAGCGCATGTACGGCCTCGAGGAGCTCAACGAGTTGGTGGGTCTCGAGGAGTACCTGGTCGTGGGCGACCGCGAGAACGCGCGCCGTGTCTAGGCGCGTCGCGACCGCCGAGCCCTACGGAGCGGCGCACCGGTCCAGGGGGGCGTGATGGAACCCTTCATCGTGCACGAGGGCGTCGCGGCGCCGCTACGCGTCAGCAGCGTCGACACCGACCAGATCGTACCGTCGCGCTACCTGAAGAACGTGGGACGCTCGGGCTTCGCCGAGGGCCTCTTCGCCGCCTGGCGCGAGTCACCCGACTTCGTCTTGAACCGCGCGCCCTACGCGAAGGCTACGGTGCTGGTGGCGGGCACGGACTTCGGCATCGGGTCCTCGCGCGAGGCAGCGGTGTGGGCGCTGCAGGGTAACGGGTTTCGCTGCGTGATCGCGCCGCGCTTCGGGGACATCTTTCGCACCAACGCGGCCAAGTCGGGACTGCTCGCGGTGCAACTGGCCGAACGTGACGTCGAGCGCCTGTGGGACTACCTCGACGCGAACCCCGGCGCGAGCGTCACGGTGGACCTGGACCGCTGCGTCGTGCTCGCGGGCGACGATTTTCGCGAGCCCTTCGCCGTGGACGACTACGTGCGCTGGCAGTTGCTGCACGGACTGGACGAGATCGCCACGACCCTGGTGTCACTCGAGGCGATCGAGGCGTTCGAGGCGCGCCGGCCCCGCATCAAGCCGCGGGTGGAGTCGAGCTAGTCGTGCGCGAGGGCGTCGGGGTACTCGGGCGCGGGGAACCAGCCCGCGCGTCCGAGCAGCGCGGGGGTCGCGATGGCGAGCTTGGAGGTGACGAAGTCCGACGCCGCGACGAGCCGATCGATGTCGAGGTCCACCGGCGAACCGCTGCGCTCCATGAGGTAGGCGAGGTCCTCGGTGGCGATATTGCCCGTTGCGTTGGGGGCGAAGGGGCAGCCCCCGATGCCACCCGAACTCGAGTCGAGCGAGTCAACGCCCGCCTCGAGAGCGGCGAAGGCGTTGGCGTAGCCCGTGTTGCGGGTGTTGTGCAGGTGCAGGCGCAGGGGCGCGGCGGTGATCTCCAGCGCGGCCCCGACGAGACGGCGCACGTCCACCGGGGTGCCAACGCCGATGGTGTCGGCCAGGGCGATCTCGTCGACGCCCAACCGGTCCACCGCCGTGACGATGTCCATGACCTGGCGCGTCGAGACCTCGCCCTCGAAGGGGCAGCCGAAGGATGCGCCGATCGTGATCGAGACCGACAGGCCGCCGTCTTGGGCTCGAGTGACCATTCGCTCGGTGCCGCGCAGCGACTCTTGCACCGACATCCCCTGGTTTCGCTGGGAGAAGGTCTCGGTGGCCACGACCACGATGTTCGCCTCATCGACGCCCGACGCGATCGCCCGGTCCAGGCCCCGCTCGTTCATGACCAGCCCGATGTAGCGCACCGAGTCGCGCCGCGGCACGCCGGCCATGACCGCTTCGGCGTCGGCCATCTGGGGGACCCGGTCGGGCCGCGCGAAACTCACCGCCTCCATGCGCGAGATGCCCGCGTCGACGAGCAGCTCGATGTAGGTGATCTTGTCCTGGGTCGAGAGGATCTGCCTCTCGTTCTGGAGACCGTCGCGGGGTCCCACTTCAATGATCTTCACGGGTCCCCCTCTGGTGTCCAGCCGCAGCCTACCCTAGATCCTATGCAATCCGGTTGCTCCGACGTGGCCCAACCGAGTGATAAGTGTGTAATTACGGTACTTATGGTGCCGAGTAACCTGCACCGGTGCGTGATTGTATTCAATAGAGCGCGCGAGCGCGCGACTGGAGTCGCGCACGCACCACCTCGCACGAGGGCGAACCGGCTCCGCGCGCCGCGCGGACCACTTGAGGCGAGCGTGTCGCCGGCTCCGACGCGGCGACGGCCGAGCCGGGGGCCCGCCGCTACGCTCGGCCCGGTGCAGAAGAGAACGCGCCGTGGCGCCAGTACCAGCGCGCGACGAGCGCGATGAACGCGCACCGCTCGTTGCGCGCGATGCTCTTCGTGCCCGGCAACTCGGCGACGAAGCTGGCCAAGCTGGCGACGCTCGCCGCGCACTCGTTCATCGTGGACCTCGAGGACTCGGTGCCGCCGAACGAGAAGGAGCGGGCCCGCGCGATGGTCGCCGACCTGGTTCGCCACTCGCGCGACGAGGAACTGTACGTGCGCATCAACGACGTCGCCTCGCCCTACGCGACCGATGATCTCGCGGCGGTGCTCGACGAGCACCTGGCGGGTGTCGTCGTTCCCAAGGCGGAAAGCCCCGACGACCTCGTTCGGGTCAACGAGCTGATCGACGCTCTCGCGCACGAGCGAGGACTCGACGCCACCCGCGTCGGGGTCATCGCGACCATCGAGACCGCAGCGGGCCTGCACCGCGTCGAGGCGATCGCCGGCGTTGGTGGACACCTTCGCCGACTGGGCTTCGGGGCCGGAGACTTCGCCCTGGATCTCGGCCTGGACTGGCCCGATGAGGAAGGCACGCCCGAGATCATGCTGTGGGCCAAGAGCCAGTTGGCCATCGCGTCGAGGCTCGCCGGCCTGGCGCCGCCCCACGACGGCGCCTTCACCAACTACCGCGACCTCGAGGGGCTCGCGCGTGAGGCCCGCCAGTCACGGCGCCTCGGCTTCGGTGGCAAACACGTCATCCACCCCTCCCAGGTTGCCGTGGTCGAGGATGTCTTTCGCCCGAGCGAGCGCCAGATTGAACGGGCTCGACGTCTGATCGAGGCTTTCGAGGAGGCCGAGCGATCCGGCAGCGGCGCCCTCGGTCTCGACGGCGAGTTGATTGACTACGCGATCGTTAACCGGGCCCGGCGACTCCTCGAAGAGCAGGACTGACCGGACGCCGCGCGGCGCCCGGTCAGTCCGCTAGGAGCGCCGGCTCGGACGCCGGACGAACTCGCCGCGCGGTTCGCCCACGACCCGGCCGTTGGCGAACACGCGCTCGCCGCGCAGGAACGTGTCGGTGACCCGGGCCGTCATGGTGAAGCCTTCGAAGGGTGTGTACTCCTGGGCGGACTCGGAGTCCGCGGCGCGCACCGTCCAGGTCTGGTCGGTGTCGACCAGGGAGAAGTCTGCGTCGAATCCCTCGGCGATCGACCCCTTGGTGTGCAGGCCGAAGCGCTTCGCCGGGTTCTGCGCGGTCAGTTCGGCGATCGTGGCGAAGGGGAGCCCCCGCTTGGAGCCCTCGGTGATGAGCCCGGCGAGCAGGTACTCCGCACCGCCGAAGCCGGACTTGGCCACGAAGATATCCTCGCGCGGGTCGCCGAACTTCGTCTCGTCACGACAGCACGCGTGGTCGCTGACTACCCAGTCGAAGTGGCCCGCCAGCAGGTGCTCCCAGAGGGCCTCGACGTCCTCGCGGGGTCGGATCGGGGGATTCACTTTCGCGCCGACGCCGTTGGCGGTCGTGATGTCGGCCAGCAGGTGCCCGACGGTCACCTCGCGGCGGAAGTTCACGTGCGGGAAAGTCTGGGCCATGAGCATCGCGGCCTCGATGGCCTTGCGCGATGAGAGGTGCAACAAGTTGATGTTGGCCAGGCCGGTCTCGTAGGCGAGGTAGGACGCGATGGTGATCGCGAGTCCCTCCGAGTGCGGTGGGCGCGACTCGTGGTAGGCCTCCAGGCCGCTGAGGCGCCCCTCGTCCTCGACCATCTTGGTGTAGGCCGACATGATCTCGGCGGTCTCGCAGTGCAGTCCGAGCGACAGGTCCTCGGCCACCGCGGCGAACGCCGGGTCCTGGCGTACGCGCTCAATCTCGCGCATGATGAACTCGAAGTGGGCGTAGTCGTAGGACTGATCCTCGGGGATCATGAGGAACTGCTGCTGGTCGTTCGAGCGCCCGTGGAGGCCGTGCTTGCCGTAGAACATGAAGATCTTGAACGAGGTGACGCCAAAGTTTTCGATGATGCTCGGGATCTCGGCGATGTGCTCGTGCAGGATCGGCGCGACGTGGAACCCGTAGTCCACATACGCGCGGCCCTCCGTCATCTCGAGCGCCGCGGGCAAGACCTCGGCGTAGGGGCCGGTGCGGTTCAGGTAGTAGCGGCCCGTGCGCAGGTAGGTGATGCCGGTGGTGACCCCGCCCTGGGCGCAGGCCCGGCTCTCAGAGACCGCGTCCTCGGCGAGCGGGTTGTAGATGCCCCAGTGCTGGTGCGCGTCGACGACGCCGGGAAAGGCGTAGCGCCCCTCGGCGTCGACGACGAGCTTCGCGTCGCTCTCGGGGATCGAGTCGCTGATCGCGTGGAACTTGCCGTCGCGGATCGCGAGGCTCTCCAGCCTCGGTTCGCCGCCGGGGCGAACGACGAGCGCGTTCTTCACGAGTAGGTCCAGTGGTTGCATGATGCTCCTTAGTTTGCTCGGTGAGGCGTTAGGTGTGGCGGGGTCGCGATGAAGTCCGCCAGGGGCGCGAGAAGCTCGCGGGTGTTCTCGAGCTCGTTGAGTCGGGCCACTCGTGACGCCAGCTGCTCGGCGGCCGCGGCGGTGAGCAGTTGGCCTACGTTGTCGCGGAACTTGGTCGCGAGTTCCTCGTAGGAGAGCGGACGCTCGGGGCCGCCGCGATTGACGAGAGCTTCTTGCACGAGCTCGGTGCCGTCACGCAGTCGGACCCGCAGGATCGAGGGGAACTGGTGGGGGAAGATCTCGCTGCAGCGCTGGTCCTCGACGACGCTCACCAGGCTCATCAGTTGGCGCCGCCGCGGGTCCTGGGCCAGTTCGTTACTGTAGTCCTCGAGCGACACCTCGAGGCCCCCGCCGCCGAGCAGGCCCGCCACCACCGCGTAGGGACCGCTGAACTGGGCCATGTAGCCGGTCTCGGGGGCGCGCTTCACCTCGATGGGCTCGCCCAGGGTGCGCACGATGGGCCCGGCGACGCCCAGCTCGATGGACTCGATCTGGTTCGGGTCGAGTCCATCGCGGCGCAGCGCGGCCGCGGCGTCGATGGCGGTGTGGGTGAAGTGGTTCGCCGGGTACGGCTTGAAGAAGATGCGCGGTACCTCCCAGTCCTCGCCCAGCCCGTCGGTGAGCGCGGCCACGTTACCCCGGCCGTGGAGCCACGCCTCGAAGAAGCCGAAGCGCCCCTCGAGCACGGTGGGCGGGCCGGTGACGCCGTGGCGCACCAGCTGGGCCGCCGAGACGCCGGCGTGCGCCGCCCACCCGCAGTGCATGCGCTTGACGGTACCGCCAGTGCGATTGGCCTCGATGATGCCCGACGCCATCGATCCCGCCACGCCCAACGAGTGGGTAATGGCGGGCTCGTCGAAGCCGTAGAGGAGGCCCACCGCGACCGCGGCGCCCATGGCGCCGCAGATCGAGGTCGCGTGCTGACCGTGCTCGAAGAAGACCGAGTTGCGCGTCTCCTCGTCGTAGCCGACCATCCCGAGGCGTACGCACACTTCAAGTCCGCACGTGATGGCGGCGATCAGCGCCCGGCCGTCGGCGTCGACCTCCTCGGCCGCGGCGATAGCCGCGGGAACGACCGACGCGCTCGGATGTAGGACCGAGGGCAGGTGGGTGTCGTCGTAGTCCAGCGAGTGCGCGAGCACGCCGTTGATGAAGGCGGCTTGGGTCGCGGGCACGCGCCGTCCCATGCCGATGCCGAGTGCGTGAGGATTCCCGCCCTGGCTCGCGACGAACTCGCGGGCGCTGTAGCTGGTGTCAAGTGTCGAGGATGCGACGCAGATCCCCAGGATGTCGAGCACCCGCATACGCACGCTTTGGGTCACCTCGGCGGGCAGTGTGTCGTACTGGTTGGCGACGGCAAAGCGCGCGAGTTGCTCGGCCAGGGTGCGCTCAGCCACCGTCGATCACCGCCAGTGGGCGCACGGGTGAGCCGGTCGCACCCACCAGGTTGAGCGGGACCAGCACGAAGGTGAACTCGTGGACCCGCGCTTCGCCGAGCGCCTCGAGGTCCAGCGCCTCGATGATGTAGACGCCGCTCTCAACCAACAGGACCCGGTGCGCGGGCAGGAGCGCGTGGCCGCCCCCGGGTGCGAGCCGTTCGAACGCGATAGTGTCGGCGCCGGCTGCGAGAACCCCGCGCTCGGCCATCCATCGGGCACCCTCCTCGCCGACTCCCGGGACCCCGGAGTCGCGTCCGACGTAGGTGTCGGTCCCTTCGTCGAAGAAGCGGCCCCACCCGCTGCGTACGAGCACCACGTCACCGCGTTCAACACTGACGCCCTCACGACGTTCGGTGGCGTCGAGGTCGCGTGGGGTGATCTCGTAGCCCGCGGGGCAGTGGTCGAGCCCGAGCGTGCGCGCCACGTCGAGCAGCAGCCCGCGTCGGATCATGGGCGCGATCGTGTGGGCGCCGAGCTCCATGAAGCGCCCGCCGACGCCGGCCTGGTGCGCGTCGGTGCCGCCGTGCAGTTTGTTGTCGTGTGACACGTGGGCGAGCGCGTCAATGTGCGTGCCGACGTGAGTGCCGGTGACGATGAGGTCGTTCGCGGCCGAGCCGCCGTCGGCGCGCACCATGTCCCCGTGGCGCCGGGGGAGGCTGTGCGAGTACTGCGGGTGGTTGGGTGACTGCGCCATGCCCTTGAACATCGGTCGTCCGAGGTCGTAGATCGTGAGTCCCCGGCGCACCGCATCGAGCAGCGCGTCGCTCATCGCACCACCCCGATCGCGCGCAAGCGTTCCAACTCGTCGCTCGACACGCCGAACTCGCCCAGGACGCTCTCGGTGTCCGCGCCCAGCGCGCGGCCGGTGTGGCGGATCCGTCCTGGCGTGTCGGACATGCGCCACATGACGTTGTGCATCAACATCGGGCCGAGTTCGTCATCGTCCACCTCGACGAGCATCTCGGTCGCGCGCACGTGGGGGTCCTCGGTGATGTCGCGGGCGTCGTAGACCGGTGCGATCGCCGCCTCGGCTCGGGTGAAGGCCTCGATGACCTCGTCGCGCGTGCGCGCGCTGATCCACTCGCCCACGTAGCGGTCGATCATCTCCACGTGCTCGAAGCGCCCGTGGCCCGAGGCGAACCAGTGCTCGTCGACCACTTCGGGGTGACCGACCAGGCGCATCACGCGACTCGCGATCTGGTGGGCGCTCGCCGAGACGGCGACCCACGATCCGTCGCTGGTCTGGTAGGTATTGCGCGGCGCGTTGTTCGACGAGCGATTGCCCTGGCGCCGCTGGATCACGCCGGTCTGGTGGTAGACGGTCGGGGCCGGCCCCAGCGCCGCCATGATCGGCTCCAAGATGCTCATGTCGATTACCTGACCGCCCCCTCCGCCGACGTCGCGGTGGCGCAGCGCCATGAGGACGGCCGAGGACGCGGCGATGCCGCAGATGCTGTCGGCGAGGCCGAACGACGGCAGGGTCGGTGGCCCGTCGGCGCTGCCGGTCATGAAGGCGAAGCCGCTCATGGCCTCGGCCAGGGTGCCGAAGCCCGGACGCTTCGCGTAAGGCCCGTGCTGGCCGAAGCCGGTCAGGCGAAGGAGCACGAGGTTGGGGTTCTGCGCGAGCAGGACGTCGGGCCCGATGCCCCAGCGTTCGAGCGTGCCCGGTCGGAAATTCTCGACGACGACGTCGGCGTCCTTCACCATCGACGTGAAGATATCGGCGCCCTCGGGCTTGGAGAGGTCGAGACCGACCGTGCGCTTGTTGCGGCTGATCTCCTTCCACCAGAGCGACACGCCGTCCTTCTGGTGTCCGTGACCGCGCATGCCGTCGCCAGCCAGCGGGTGTTCGATCTTGATGACGTCAGCGCCGAAGTCGCCCAGGAGTTGGCAGCACAGTGGGCCCGCCAGAATCGTCGAGACGTCGATGACCCGTAGTCCGTCTAGTGGTGACCTTCGAATCTCGACCATGCTCACTTGTTCCGCTGGATGGAATTACTGTTCCGCGAATGATACCAAGCAACGGCCCCGGGCCGGAGTGGCCCGGGGCCGCAGGCAATGTTGGCTTTGTGGCACGTCGTGCGCCCATCGCCGGGCGCGGGTCGATCAGTCCTGTTCGGTCGGAGTCAGGTCGTGACCCATTTGGCGTGAGATTCGCGACGCGCACGCGATCAGGTCCTGGGCGCACGAGTCCATCGCCGCCGTCATCCGATCGGCCGGACCGCACACGCTGACCACCGCGACCGGGTAGTCGCGGTAGTCGAGGATCGGTGCGGCCACCGACGCCGCGCCGACCTGTCGTTCGCCTACCGACGTGGCCCACCCGCGCTGCGCGATCTGGGCCAGCTCGCGCCGCAGCTTGCGGCGATCGGTGACGGTGCTCGCGGTCAACTTGTCCAGGGGGCTCGCCAGGTAGTGCTCGATCTCCTCGTCGGGTAGGAAGGCGAGGAAGGCCTTGGACGACGCGCCGGCGTGCAGCGGGTACGCGACCCCGAGCTTGACCGACATCAACACCTCACGCAGTGGGGTGACCTGATCGACGTAGACACGGCGAGAGCCGCTACGCACCGAGAGCGTGGTCGTCTCGTTGGTGCTCCGCGAGAGATCGGATAACTCTGGCAGGGCCACCTTACGCACGTCCAGTTGCTGCAGGTAGGTCAGTCCGAGACTCATGATGATCGGACCCAGTGAATAGCGACGCGACGCCGGGTCGAACTCCACGAACCCCTTGTTGCGCAGGGCGGTGAGAATTCGGTGCACCACGGCCTTGGAGAGGCCCAGTCGGTTGGCGATCTGGGTCACGCCGAGGTTGGGCTCGGCCGAGCTCGAGAACAGGAGTAGCACGTCGGCTCCTCGCTCGAGGGCCGAGGGGGAGTTCCGCTTTGCACGCTCGCCAGTTGGGCCAGTCACGCGTCTCCTTGGTCCTTCGTCGTCTGATAGTTGCTGCCAAGCACTGTAGGAGAAGATCGCGGACCGCGTGTCTCACGGCGTGCACGAGGAATCGCCCGTTTCGAATCATGGTGCCCGACGGAGGTGCGTAGTGGGTAGGGTCGGGTACGGGATCACACGTGGGAGCGTCGTCCCTCGAGGTCGACTGGCCTCATCGGTGATCGCTCTCCGGGTGATCTCGACGCCGTCAACAATGACGTCGCCTGCAAGAGGAGTCACAATGGCTGACAAATCACCGAACCAACACAACGTGAAAAAGGTTGGTAAGTCACTCAAGGAAAAGCGTAACGAGAAGCACGCGAAGAAGGAATCGAAGAAGGGGCTCCTCGGCGGCTGACTCGCCCGCACAGAGCGGCCGCAATTCTCCTCACGGAGAGTGAAACCTCAACTGCCGGACCCGCTGGCGAGTCAGACTCACCCTCGCGGGCGGTGTGGGCCAGCCGGGGCGCGGGCCGCAATGCCCGGCTCATTGACGAAGGTCGGGAAATCCTCGCCAGTACTCCGCTCAGGTGAGTATCCCCAAACCTTGGTGGTCGGGCGTCGTGCCCGTCACGGGCTTTGCCTCAGTGGACGCTCGAGCGGCCTGGTAACGAAAGGGTTTGCGTCAGCACTGGTTGATTCGTGCCCCGTAACCATCACCTCGCGGGAATGAGAGGAAGCGTCGCCCAAGGTATTGCTCGAGGAGTCGCGAGCGCACGTCGGTCGGATCGCCCGACCGCCACAAGTATCGCTCAGTCAGATCGCTGGAGACTTCGAGATCTCCGAGTCGTGTCTGCACCGGTCGGTGAAGTCCGCCGTCATCGGCGAGGGCATGCGGGAGAAGTTCACCACTTGCGAACGAGCCGAATTTCGCGAGGTGAAGAAGCGCAACAGACTCTCGGAACGGGAGAACTACGTCCTGCGCCGGGCCAGGCCCTACCTAGGACAACACGTGCCCCCAGAATGAAGTTCCCGCTGGCTTGCGAACTGGCCGTCGAGGGTGTCTCGTGGCGAGGACTTGTCGGCTGACGGGCTTCTGCGAACCGGCCTACGTCGGGGTTGCGCGACCCAGTCTGTCGGCGCGAGCTCACGAGTGTCGTTTCGACCAACGCCGCAGTCGACGCGCACTGCGACGACGCGGCGTTCGGCGACCGACTCTTCGCCGACGAGCACGCGCGCCAGGGTCTGGGAGTATCAAGCAACCAGCGCAGTCAACCGGTGCAGGGGCAAACCCCACCGGCTCAGGGTGGGTCGCAACGCCATGGATTCGAACCCGGATCGTGGCCACACCCGGACTATCTCGAATATCAAGTTTGATCGTTCTATTATGATCAATCGATAACTGTAGAGGCTCGAAAGATCACTAATATGCAAGTTTTGGCTCAGCAACTTGGTACATTCGGAATTGCACGTTCGATCTAGTGTAGGGCGGGTAGCTCAGTGAAAAGAGATCTCATGAAGGTGACGACTGAACAAAGCGACCACGATATCGGCCCGGAAACGCCACTCACGTTGGCACTACCGAGATCGACGTGTGGATCACGTGATGTACCCGATTTCAGTGACCTGGTTATCAGCAGTGCGGGGGAGACGCGAAGGCCCGACGTGACTGAGTCGGCGTCGGAGATGCACGATCTTGCGTACGGACTGATACGGGTACTCGATGAAGATGGGCGTGCGGTCGGCCCATGGGTCACCACGATCGACCAGTCACTGCTCATTAAGGGACTGACGAGCATGATGCTGACCCGAGAATATGACCGGCGAATGCTCCTTGCCCAGCGGCAGGCGAAGACTTCGTTCTTCATGCAGAGCACGGGGGAAGAAGCCATCTCTACTGCGTTTCGATTCGCCCTGCGCGACGATGACATGAACTTCCCGACCTACCGTCAACAGGCGCTCCTGATCGCCGGTGGCTATCCGCTGGAGTTGATGATGTCCCAAATCTTCTCGAACTCTCATGACCCCTTGCGGGGACGACAATTACCCGGGTTGTACTCGGCGAGGGAGTTCGGATTCTTCTCCTTGTCGGGGAACGTCGCAACGCAATTCGTCCAGGCCGTGGGTTGGGCGATGGCCACGGCGATGAAGGGTGGCGATTCCATTACTGCAGCGTGGATCGGTGAAGGCTCGAGCGCAGAGTCAGACTTTTTCTCCGCCATGCTCATGGCGTCGACCTATAGAGCACCGGTGATTCTTAATCTCATCAATAATCAGTGGGCCATATCAACCTCACAGGCTGTCACTCAGGGTCAGGCGGCCACGTTTGCGGTCCGTGGCCACGGCTTCGGATTACCCTCTCTGAGAGTCGACGGGAACGACTTCTTGGCTGTCTATGCCGTTGCTGCATGGGCGATAGAACGCGCGCGGCGCAACCTCGGCCCCACTTTTGTTGAGTGGGTCACGTACCGGGTTGGCGCTCACTCTTCGTCAGATGATCCCTCGGCCTACCGACCCAAGAGTGAGCCAAGTGCGTGGCCACTCGGAGATCCGATCGAGCGCCTTAAGAACCACCTCATCGCAATTGGAGCATGGACGCATGACGAGCACACGCATCTGGAGGCCAGGGTGGCAGAACAGGTTCAACTGGCCCAGGCGACCGCCGAAGGATGGGGAACACTGAAGAGCGGACCCGGACCCTCGCCGCGTGACCTTTTTGAAGATGTCTACGCCGAGGTGCCAGATCACCTTGTTCGCCAGCGTCGAGAAGCGGGGCTCTGAGTATGCCCACCATGACGATGATTGAAGCGATTCGAGACGCACACAACGTGGCCATGGAGTCGGACGACGCGGTGATCGCGTTTGGCGAGGACGTGGGCTACTTCGGCGGAGTATTTCGGTGCACGCAAGGGCTCCAGAGCAGGTTCGGGCCAGCGCGGTGTTTCGACACACCGGTCAACGAAGGCGCGATAGTGGGAGTGGCCATTGGAATGGCTGCCAATGGTATGCGACCCTGCGTGGAGATACAGTTCTCCGATTACATGTATCCGGCATTCGACCAGATCGTGTCAGAAGCCGCTCGGTTGCGCTTCCGCTCGGCGGGGGATTTCTCGGCTCCGCTCACGATTCGCATGCCCGTGGGCGGGGGCATCTTCGGGGGCCAGACACATTCGCAGAGTCCCGAAGCACTCTTCACGCAGGTTGCTGGACTCAAGACGGTCATACCCTCGAATCCCTACGACGCGAAGGGACTGCTCCTCACCGCAATTGAAGACGATGATCCGGTGATCTTTCTCGAACCCAAGCGGTTGTATAACGGACCCTTTGACGGACACCACGAGCGTCCCGTCGTTCCCTGGTCCGCCAGCGAACTCAGTGAGGTTCCAATCGGGCGCTACCACGTGCCATTTGGCTCTGCGGCCATTCGTCGTCTTGGTTCGGCCGTGACCGTGCTCACCTATGGAACCATGGTGCACGTTGCACTGGCCGCCGCTGCCGACTACCAGATCGATGCGGAGGTGATCGACCTTCGTTCCCTGGTGCCACTCGACCTTGACACCATCATTGAATCGATTGAGAAGACGGGTCGGTGCGTCGTCGTCCATGAGGCCACTCTCAACACCGGGTTCGGGGCTGAACTCTGCGCGCTGGTCCAGAGCCACGCGTTCTATGCACTCGAAGCGCCGATTGAGCGCGTCACCGGTTATGACACCCCGTATCCGCACGCGCAAGAGTGGACCTATTTTCCGAGTCCCGAACGCATCGGGCTCGCTTTGCAGCGCGCGATGGCGGTGTGAGCATGGATGTCGTTGACTTCCACCTGCCCGATGTGGGTGAGGGGGTAGCTGAAGCGGAACTGGTTTCGTGGTTGGTCGGTGTTGGCGATACGGTGCGGGTTGATGATCCCATCGCCGAGGTGATGACCGACAAGGCCACGGTCGAGCTCCCAAGTCCCGTTGCCGGCGAGGTGAGTAGCCTCGAGTTCGCACCGGGCGACCGCGTTGCGGTGGGTGCCAAGTTGATTTCCTTTCGAGTTGAATCCTCCGTGGATGAGCGCGTGACCCGCGAGCCCCAGACCACGCCGGCGCGACCCTCGGAGTTGCACTCCGATCAAACTCAATCGGTGCGAACGACGCCGGATCGACAGGCGCCCACCCAGCGCTCGGATGCGCGAGATGGGCAGGTACAAATCGAGAATGTCGGCGCGTCCAGCGCCACGTACGAGCCTCGTCCGTTGGCGTCTCCCGCCGTACGCCGAAGAGCGCTCGACGGGGGAATTGACCTTCGAGCCGTTACCGGGAGCGGTCCTGGCGGAAGAATCATCCACGGCGATCTTGACCGGTTTCTTCAGCTCGCTGGGGCCATCCAGGCGGGAAGCGACGTCGCCGGCAATTCCGACTCATCGGTCACGGAGGTACCGATCATCGGACTGCGTCGCACCATCGCCGAGCGTATGACGATGGCCAAGGCACGGATACCGCATATTACGTACGTGGAAGAAGTGGACGTCACGGCGATGCACGAGCTGCGAGAGTCGCTCAATAGTCGATACTCGAGCGATCGTCCCAAGTTGACGTTTCTTCCGTTTCTGGTACGGGCGCTGTCGCTGGCAATTCAAGAGCAACCGCAGTTCAATTCACGATTCGACGACGACGCAGGGGTGCTGCGTCAGTTCCGCAATGTCCATATTGGGATTGCCACGCAAACTCCCAAGGGCCTGGTGGTGCCCGTCTTGCGCGACGCGGAAGGTCGGGATCCCTGGAACTGCGCGGCGGAGATTCAGCGCCTCTCAGACAGGGCGCATGACGGAGCACTCGAAAGGAGTGAGATGATTAACTCAACGATCACTATCACTTCTTTGGGGGCGCTCGGAGGCATCGTCACCACACCGATCATCAACTATCCGGAGGTGGCGGTCATCGGCGTGAACAAGATGCAGATACGTCCTGTCTGGGATGGTAAGAGCTTCGTGCCGCGAAGGATGATGAATCTTTCATCTGGATTCGACCATCGGGTGATTGATGGCTGGGACGCAGCTACTTTCGTTGGCCGAATCAAGGAGTTCCTCGAGGAACCGGTCGTGATGTTCCTTGGTGATCTCTGAGTGCGGGATTGTGATCGCTCGGTCCTGCGAGTGATGACTCATGGCCGTAGCGGTGTTCACGCCCTCGTGACGTGAGAGGACGACACAACTCAAGATCGATTCGGTTTCGCACCGTGTTCGACGGACTCGAGGACCACGGCGACGTCGGTCGTAGACGCAGTGTGTCGTGGTACCGCGTACTACGCGATGTGACGCATCCAATTGTGGACGTCGGCAACCGTACCCTGCTGGATGCCGAGAAGGGTCTCGCGAAGTCTCATCGTGAGTTCTCCAGACCCTCCGTCACCAATGACGAAAGAGCCATTGGGGTGACGAACTTCACCAACCGGGGTGATTATGGCGGCGGTGCCGCACGCAAATACCTCCAGGAGCGAGCCGTCCGCTACGCTCTGCTCCCACTCGTCGGTGCTGATCAGGCGCTCTTCGACCTGCAGACCAAGGTCTTCACCGAGCGTGAGAATTGAATCGCGGGTGACGCCAGGCAACAAGGTGCCGGTGAGTTGCGGGGTGACCAAGCGGTTGCCGGAGAACACGAAGAAGAGGTTCATCCCGCCCATCTCCTCCACGAAGCGGTGCTCGACCGAGTCAAGCCACACCACCTGGTCGCAACCCTGCTCGGCCCCCTGCTTCTGGGCCAGCATTGCAGCTGCGTAGTTTCCGGCACACTTGGCCGCGCCGGTGCCGCCGGGCATCGCCCGGGAGTACTCGGTGCTGAGCCATACCCGAACGGGGTGTACCCCATGTTGGAAGTAGTCAGCAACTGGTGAAGCCATGAGGACGTAGAGGTAGGACAATGAGGGTTGTGTGAGTAGTCGTGCGTCAGAGGCAATCTCCAGTGGACGCAGATAGAGACTCTCACCGGATTGGGTCGGAACTCGATCGCGGTCTTCGTTGACCAGTAGCCGCAGCGATTCGAGGAAGAGCTCCTCAGGCAATTCCGCCATTGCCAGGCGGTGCGCCGAGCGGGCGAAGCGCGCCGCATTCTGTTCGGGTCGAAACACGCTGACGGAACCGTCGGGCTGGTGATATGCCTTCAAGCCCTCGAAGATGGCCTGACCGTAGTGCAACACGGATGTCGACGGGTCCAACTGAAGTGGCTGGTACTTGGTGACGGTGAGATCACTCCAGCCCTGCTCGGGCTCATAGCGAGCCGTGACCATGTGGTCGGTAAACTGGCTGCCCCAGGGGGCGGTCTCTTTGGCCTGTTCAGAAGTCGACATGCTTGATTGTCTAGCACACGGGGACATCATTTGCAATGTAACATTCGCCTGAACATTGCACCTGCTAGGAAGTGCGTTGATTTTTCTTATACTCATTCAGTTGGTAGGGGTTTCGGCGTCGACGAGGTCGCGGTGAGGAGAAGGCCCGCTCGCACCGTGGCGTGTCCAGTGTCACTGGGCGAAAGTGGCGGTCGTCCAGGGCATGGTGCTCAGATGCTGAGGTGGTCGAGCGATTCTTCACGAATGGTTTGGGTTCGTGAATCGAGCGTGGCAAAGCGGACAGTTCGATCTTTGACGCGGCTGGCCACGACATTGAAACCAAGGCCGCTGGCGCGCGGCACCTCAATGTAGCCCTCGTCGTCGACGAAGTAGGTGGGATCGACAAGGTCCTCCTCGTAGAGGACCGCTGCGGGCGACATGTCGGCGGGTTGGGTGAAGCCGGGTAGCGAACACAACGCGAGATTGGTCGAGCGCCCAATGCCCGATTCAAGCATGCCCCCACACCACATGGGCACTCCTCGCTCGACACACAGGCGGTGAATGTCCAAGGAGGCCACGAGCCCCCCCACACGCGCCGGCTTCACGTTGATGTTGCGACAGGCATCCATATCGAGCGCTCGCTGGGCATCCCTCGGACTACGTATGGCCTCGTCCAGGCAGATGGGTGTCCTCAACTGGCGTTGGAGCGCTTGCGATCCTTCCAGGTCGTCATAGCCGAGTGGTTGTTCGATGCACAACAGTCCGAATTCGTCCATCGCACGAAAGACGTCGGCGTCGTCGAGGGTGTAGGCCGCGTTCGCGTCGACTTGAAGCAGGATCTCGTCACCGAATCGTTCGCGTACGGCGCGAACGACATTCAAATCCCAGCCGGGGCGAATCTTCAACTTGATTCGCTGGTAACCCTCTGCGAGGCGTAACGCCACTTCTTCGAGGGTTTCTTCAAGGGTGTCGGCGATACTGAGGCTTTCGCCCACCGCAACTCGATTTGCGGTGCCACCGAGCAGGACGCTGATTGGCCGACCCGATCGCGCCGACACGAGTGCCCAGTACGCCGCTTCGACTCCCGCTCTGGCAAAGGTGTTGCCACGAATTGGCGACATTGCCCGAGCAACGTCACGCGGATCGTTACTGACCGCCTGGAGCGACAGCGCTAGCGCGTATTCGATCACTATCGAGAAAGTCGTCGATGTCGTCTCGGGGAGATAGAAGGGATGGTCGAGCGCTGGGGCTTCGCCCCAACCCTCATATCCTTCGTCGTCAACGATGTGTATCAGGACGGTGTGGCGCGATGATGTGTCACCGAACCCGGTCACGAACGTCTTCAGAAGCGGCATGGCCACTTCGTAGACGGACGCCTTGACGATGCGTGGACTGCTTTCAGTCAAGATAGAGCCTCCTGGCGTTTCCTTCAAAGAGGTTGAGACGGGCTTCTTCGATCCAATTCGCCGAGGCGCCAGCATCCTCCAACTCTTCACCGGCTCGTTCCCAAGACTCGTCCAGCACATGGGCGGCGAACCAAAATGTCTCGGGCTGCTCGTGCCCGTCTGTCCCGAAGATGATGCGGTCGGTGGGGGCGAGTTCTAGCAGTTGAAGGATTCTTTCGGTCACCTTGAGCGGCGAGAAGATATTGAAGAGCGATATCTCGGCATAGACATTTGGCTTGCTCATCGCAAGGAAGCCAAGCTCTTCGGTCCACGGGTAACTACCGTGAATGAGCACAATTGACGTCGCCATGCCCTCATCGGTGCCCAGTATCTCCTCGAGCAGCAATGGGTTGGACTGGCTGAGACGCAATGACGAGTCGCCAAAGCCAGTATGCACTTGAAACGGTCGACCCTCTTCTGCGGCAATCCCGAGGGCACGCTGGAATGCCAAGTCGCGGCAGGCCTTCGCTCGCCGTCGGACAGGCACGTCTTCATTGAGTGACTCTTGCGCCTCGTCGATGCTCACGTCGGCGCGTACCGCCAGACCCGTTCGATATGCGATCGCGGTCTTGAAGCCAACACACCCGGCGCGCGTCGCCTCTCGGCAGAATCGCTCAACTTCAGAGACGATCGTTTCGGCATCAGCTCCGTCCCCCATGAGGCGGTCGATGAGTGGATCGATGCGACCAAGCCAGTGCACCGGTCGGGCCGTTAGATCGGCGTAGTAGTCCGAGACGTCACTACTTCGTTGGTCACCGACGTCAAAGATGGACTCCACAATGCCGGCGTCGTCGAGTAGTGCTCGAACATACGTTGGCCAGTCAGCGCTCGCTTCGTTGCGGGCTTCGGGCAGTTGAGCAACCTCGCACTTGAGATATTTCGCGAGACGTTGATCGAGGAGGTGGGCCGAAAGCCGTTTGGAGGCGATCTCCTGACGGCGTCGGTCCGCATCGGCACCAACTTCAGTAAAGAGACCGAGGGAAGAAATGTCCCAGGGCCCGCCGGAGCGAGCGAACGGATGGCCGTGGTCGTCAATCACTTGTGTAGTCCCTTAGTCTCTCGTAGTCAAAGGTCCGTAACTCAGAATGCCCATGGCTTCACTGGATGCCATACCTTTTCACTTACCTGACGATTGTAACATATTCAGAGATTATTCATGAATGAAGTATTCATAAGGCGACGGTTCTCATTTCATATGTAGTCTGTGCGACCCATTAGGGGTCTGGACACCTCCGTGAACCCGTCGCTGCGGGATTGTCCTCGCAGAGGGGCGTTGTGGTCTCCGTCGTGGCCGCCTCGGGTCCATCCGCTCGAGTGCGAGGGTCTCGGAGCGCATCGCACATCGGGGCCGTGCCTCTGATCTGCTCAGAGTTTGGTTTCGAAGGACTCCGCTCGACGAGATCACATGGTTGCGCCCAGGAAATGCGATTTGCTTGCCGCATCGTCTCGAAGGAGTTCGAGAGCGCACAGTTCATCGCTTCGATCCTTGGTCTCAGAGCGTGTGTTCTATTTGGCGAGTGCGCCAGGAAACACGACCGACACCATCAAGTCGTGGCCTACTCAAGCGATCTGACAGACGCCCAGTGGAATCTCCTGGAACCTCTCCTGCTGGTTCCGTC
>Ga0307375_10000505_pt1 | contig 48941 bp, 41 predicted proteins | sample TR1MG_FD_202531 | JGI IMG/M metagenome (GOLD analysis project Ga0307375, IMG submission 202531) | Soil microbial communities from Risofladan, Vaasa, Finland - TR-1 | ecosystem: Environmental > Terrestrial > Soil > Coastal area > Acid sulfate soil | place: Finland: Risofladan, Vaasa | collected...
AAGATAATAAACAGATATCACATTAACAAGAAAAATATCGACTTATATGCCTGTTTATCAGATAGTTATTAACAATGAGATGTTGGGTGTTTATCCCCAAATTTGACGAAGAACCATTTTGACCGTTTTTTCCAACTACACCGAATAGTTCACCCGGGAATCGGTGTATTTTGCTGTTTTTTGCTTTTTTCTGCTTGGGGGTAAAAATGAAAAACCCTGAAACAGAGGCTATTTCAGGATTTTGCTGTAAATTGCATTTTCATTCAGCGGAGAAAGAGGGATTCGAACCCCCGGTACGCGTGAGCGTACAACGGTTTTCAAGACCGCCGCATTCGACCACTCTGCCATTTCTCCGCCGCAAAGATAATCTTTTTTTGATGTTTCTTAAATTTTCAATAAAAAATTGCTAAATATCATAATATCAGCATAATACCTGTTTTATAAACAGGTTGTTAACAAAAAAACAATAAAAAAGTCCTGAGATTGAAGATTGATGAGCTATTGCGATATTTTATCAAAAAAGTGGCATTCGTCCAAAAAAACAGCTGTTTTAACCTAAAAGTGGCTCTATTTGTGGAAAAACGACAAAATTTATTTGCATAGTATTATAAATAGGATAATTTTGTATACAATTAGTAAAATCAATCTAACTCTAAATTTTCTAAACGATGACAAAAAAAGAATTAGTTAATGCAATCGCTGCTGAAGCTGGTCTTTCTATTAAAGATGCAGGCAAGGCTCTGAATTCATTTGTTTCAGCTTTCGGAAAAGCTATGAAAAAAGGTCACAGGATCCAGCTTCCTGGTCTCGGTACATTTAATGTAACAAAGAGAAGTGCCAGAACAGTTCGTAACCCACGTACTGGAGCTAAACTTAATGTTCCTGCTAAGAAGGTTGTAAAATTCAAAGCAGCTCCAGCACTTAACAAAGGTCTTTAATCTTATCTGATTGAGATTGCCGAAAGGGGTGTTTATTCACCCCTTTTTTGTTTTCCACAATTGATAACTATAGTAAATAATGATAATTCATAATGCAACTTTAAAGTAAGCTTGACCTTAATCTATTAAATTTTATTATTTTTACCTCTTTCACATTATACTGAAATTGTAGAATGAATTGTATCATTATAGATGATGACAAGCTTAGCTGTAAAATTATTGGAGATTTTGTTAGAAAATCTGCCTCCCTTACTCTTATAGGTACTTACAGTGATTCTATTGAAGCAAGAAATATTCTTACAAAACGAGACGATATAGACCTGCTGTTCCTCGATATTGAAATGCCCGAAATGGATGGTTTCGAATTTATTGGCAGCCTTGATAATCCACCTAACATTATTATAATATCGTCAGGAGAGAATTATGCTGCTAAAGCATTCGATTTTAATGTTGTAGACTATCTTGTGAAACCAGTTTCATTTTCAAGGTTTTACAAGGCTATTGATAAAACATTGAGATACTTTGCCAAAAAGGAATCGGTCTCTTCCGGTGATAAAGAAATATTCATCAAAAAAGGATCCTCTTTGGTTAAACTGAAACTTAATGATATAATTTACATTGAAGCTCTTGAAAACTATGTCACATTAACTACAATTGAAGATAAATATACTATTCACTTCACAATGAAAGCAATCGAAGAATATCTTCCTCCGGGTGTTTTCATAAGGGTTCACAGGTCTTATATAATAAACAAAAGTAATATCCAGACAATTAAGGAGAATGCACTTGATCTCAATATAGGTGGGACACTAAAAAGTATACCTGTAGGAAAATCATTCAGGGATTCTCTTCTGAACGATATTAATGTTATGGCAAGGTAACATACACCCTTTCAGATGATTACTTATCGTCAGCTATTTCTCAGACATCTTGGCCAGACATCTCCTTCTCCATTACTTCTTGAAATTGAAAAGGCAGAAGGCTCATGGTTATACAGCCCAGATGGTAAAAAATATCTTGATCTAATAAGTGGTGTCTCTGTAAGTAATACCGGACACAGACATCCAAGGGTAATTGAGGCCATTAAAACCCAAATAGATAGCTATCTGCATCTGATGGTCTATGGTGAGTTAGTTCTAAGTCCGCAGGTTCGTTTTGCTGCAAAACTGGCGAGTCTGCTACCTGAAAAATTAAACTGCTGTTATTTTGTCAACTCGGGAAGCGAGGCTGTTGAGGGAGCATTGAAACTTGCCAAGAGATATACCGGGAAAAGCCGTATAGTTTATTTTAGGAATAGCTATCACGGAAGTACGCACGGGGCAATGAGTGTACAGGGAAGTGAAATATTCAGAAATGCATTTCGCCCGCTACTGCCTGATACTTATCAACTCGGTTTTAATGATGAAGAATCACTTAAGGGGATTGATACAAAAACAGCATGTGTTCTTATAGAACCTGTTCAGGCAGAAGGGGGAGTAGTTTTTCCGCAGAATGAATTTCTTATGAAGGTTCGCAATCGATGCGATGAAACAGGGGCTCTTCTGATCTTTGATGAGATACAAACTGGTTTTGGACGTATAGGGCATCTGTTTGCTATTAACCGTTTTAAAGTTGTCCCTGATATTCTTCTTCTTGCCAAGGCACTTGGCGGAGGGATGCCGCTGGGAGCTTTCATTTCTTCTTTAGAAATTATGTCATCCTTAACATCGAACCCGGTGCTGGGGCATATCACTACATTCGGTGGACATCCTGTATGTTGTGCTGCCGGACTGGCATCACTTGATGTAATAATAGACGAAAAGCTTATTGAAAATTGCAGAATCAGGTCAGACTCTTTCAGAGAAAAACTGATCCATCCTGCAATTAAAAATGTGAGGGGAGAAGGGCTTTTACTGGCAGTTCAGCTTACTGTTGACAACTATGTAAGGAAAATGGTTGACAGGGCACCGGAATATGGCCTGATTCTTGATTACTTTCTGTTTTGTAATGATGCTTTCAGGATTGCCCCGCCTCTTAATATTACTGAAGAGGAAACGGAATTTGCCTGCAGGCAGATAATTGCAATGCTTGATTCTATAGTGGGCATTAAATAATATGGTTTCAAAAAGAATAATATACCTGTTCCTCTTTTTTGGATTACCTTTTCAGATGCTGAAAGGACAACATTTACCATCTGTTGTATCATCAGACCTGGAGAATCTGTTCGGCCGCCTTTTAACTGTAAATGAAGATTCTGTCAGGATAAGGGTCAATGATTCAATTCTGACCATTGTTGACAGCTATGTGAAATCAGATACCATTTTTACTCACAGGTTCAATAATGTAAGATTTATGGGGCAGATCATATCACCTGATTCACTTATTAAGATTGTAACATGGAATCTGTATCTTCGCAATCAACCAGGTAGATATTATCTGTATATAGTGAGGAAACTACCGGAAACAAATAGCCGGAAGGTTTACAGGCTCTTTGCTGAATATAATTCCTCTGCAATTTTGGCAGATACTATCTATAAATCTGTCAACTGGTATGGTGCTCTGTATTATGATATCCGGCCCCAGATAATTAATGGAAAATCCTGCTGGGTTCTGCTTGGGATAGACTACGGAAATTTTAATATTACAAGAAAGATTATTGAGATTCTTTCTTTTAACAGGGATGACACTATTCTGTTTGGGCTGAAGTCATTTATATCGGAAGATGCGATCCTTTACAGGGTAGTATTTGAATACTCCGCAACAGCAACTATGACGCTAAGATTCGACGGCGATGATTCTGTAATATATGATCACCTGGTACCCTTCTCACCCGAATTGGTAAATGACAGGCAGTATTACGGTCCTCATTATTCCAATGATGCATATGTACTGGAGAATGATTTCTGGAAATTCAAACTGAATGTTGATGCCAGAAACATTGAGAATACAAAGCAACAATTCAGATAGAACCATGCATAATAAAATGAAAACACACCTGATCTGTTACGATGATTTCAGATGGTTCTCGGAAGAAGTAAGAAGAAAATTTGATGATACTTCAAGGTATAACATAGTATCTTTTGTAACAGTAGAGGAATATATGCTTTACCTCGAAAAAAACAAGGCTAACAAATACAGTAATGTTGCCATACTGGGGGCTCATGATACTACAGAACAGTTTGAGATGATAGGCAGACTTGTCGGGGAAATAAAAAAAATAGACTCCAGAAATGGAATAATACTGTTATGTACACCTGATAAAATGGACGAAATAAAAAGGATTATTTCCTCTGATATTGATGCATATATATCTAAAAATACCAATGCGATGGTGAGGCTTCATAATGCTGTTAAAAAATTTCAGAGCGAGCACGCCATTAATAATTTCAGAAAGCGCAGGAACTTTTCTTTTTACCTGCTTGCAGGATTTATTATTATATATATTCTTCTTATTGTCTTCGCCTTTTTTAAGTTCCCGATACATTTCTGACCTGAACCTTTCATATTTAATGACTATTTGTCAGTATTGTTGATGTCGGCATACCTTTTGAAGAGTATGGGCTGATTTATCATGTTTAACATAAAACTGAACGATATGCAAACCGGAAAGATTGGAGTAACTACTGAGAACATTTTCCCGATTATTAAAAAATTCCTCTATTCAGACCACGAGATATTCTTGCGTGAATTGATTTCAAATGCTGTTGATGCAACACAGAAACTTAAAACAATGGCATCAGTTGGTGATTATAAGGGAGAGGTTGGGAATACAACTATCTATGTTTCAGTAGATAAGAAAAAGAAAACGATTAAGGTATCCGACAGTGGTATTGGTATGACTGAGGAAGAGCTCGACAGGTATCTGAATCAGATAGCATTTTCAAGTGCAAACGACTTCCTTGATAAATACAAAGATCAGATAAACTCGATAATCGGCCATTTTGGACTTGGGTTCTATTCATCATTTATGGTGTCGGATAAGGTTGAAGTTGTTACACAGTCGTATCAGGATGAAAAAAAAACAGTAAAATGGACCTGCGACGGTAGTCCGGAATTTACAATTGAAGAAAGTAAGAGAGATGGAAGGGGGACAGATGTAATTCTTCATATTGACAAGGATTCAAAAGACTTTCTTGAGGAGAGCAGAATAGAGCAACTCCTGAAGAAATACTGTAAATTCCTTCCGGTAGAGATTGCTTTTGGGAAAGAGCAGGAATGGAAAGATGGTAAAATGGTTAATACAGGGAAAGATAAAATTATAAACAATACTATACCTGCATGGACACAAAAACCTTCAGAACTGAAAGATGATGATTATCAGAAATTCTACAGAGAACTATATCCTGCAGGTGAGGAACCATTATTCAATATACATCTTAATGTAGACTATCCTTTCAAACTTACCGGTATTCTTTATTTTCCGAAGATTAAAAACAATATAGAGATTCAAAAGAACAAGATACAACTATATTGTAACCAGGTTTTTGTCACAGACTCTGTTGAAGGTATTGTTCCTGAATTCCTTACTCTTCTTCATGGTGTACTGGATTCTCCCGATATACCACTTAATGTTTCCAGAAGTTACCTCCAGAGTGACTCGAATGTAAAGAAAATATCGAGTCATATAACTAAAAAGGTTGCCGACAGGCTTAATGATATTTTCAAAAATAGCAGGGAAGAATTTGAAAAGAAATGGGATAACCTGAAGCTCTTCATAGAATACGGTATGATTACAGAGGAAAAGTTCTATGAAAAAGTATCAAAATTTGCACTTCTTAAAAATACTGATGATAAGTACTTTACATATGAAGAATATGAAAAGATCATTAAGGAGAACCAGACTGACAAACATAAATCTTTGATATATCTCTATTCAACCAGCAAAACAGATCAGTTCAGTTACATTGAGAAGGCGAAGACCAGGGGCTATGATGTTCTTCTCCTTGATGGTCAGCTTGATGTCCATCTCATTAATCACCTTGAAACTAAATTTAAAGACTCAAGGTTTGTCAGGGTAGACTCTGATGTTATAGAAAATCTTATCCGGAAAGAGGAGAAACGTGAATCGAAGTTGCCTGAGGATAAGCAGAATGATCTTAAAAGCGTATTTAATGTGAAGTCGAAAACCAAAGATGTTTATAATGTTACTTTTGAGACTCTTGATGAGAATGAATCGCCTGTTCTTATCACCCAGGCGGAATTTATGCGAAGGATGAAGGATATGTCGCAGATGGGAGGGGGTATGAATTTCTATGGTGAACTGCCCGACAGCTATAACCTGGTTGTTAATCCTAATCATCATCTTGTAATAAAGATCGCAGATGATCTTTATGCCGCAAAGGGTGATGAACTATCAGCAAATGATACAGAAAGGAAGAGGCTCAAAGAAGAAATAGACTTCATGGAGAATGAACATAAGAAGAAGAAAGCTGAAGAGATAAGTCAGCATGAGAAGGATGATCTGGAAAAACTTCGCAAGGAGTCTACTGATTTTGAAAATGCACGCAAAAATATTCTCGAATCTTTTGGAGCAGAAAGTAAGATCGTCAAGCAGCTTATTGATCTGGCTATGCTATCAAATAACATGCTCAGAGGTGAAGAATTAAACAGCTTTGTAAAAAGAAGTGTAGATCTGCTCTGAAACAATTAAATCAGTCTAGCAATTTCCCCCTTGAGATAATCAATAGCCGCGCGTGTAGGTTCTTTTTCGAGTTCCATTATTCGTTCAAGAAGCTGTTTGCTAAGGGCCATTCCTGTCGAATTAGCCGGCATTTTTTCAACTTCACTGTTGATGATCTTTATCATATTTGACCTGGCATTCTTGACAACCTCCCAGGCCTGAGGGCTCATATAAATCTGTTGGGAGAGGTTATGCTCGAATTCACCTCTTATTGCACTTAGCATAGCAGTATGTAGCTGATTTGCAGACATTTCAGTATTGCTTACCCTGACAATTAGTGATTCAAGCGAGATTCTCTCAAGAAACAGAACTATCCTTTCATAAGCCTGGAGTCTTATCGGGGTTACTGTACGGTTATTCTGAAGCAGTATCTCCTGTCTTCTCTTTTCCTGGTCGTTTTTTATCATACTTCGCAGCAGAAGCCATGCTGTTAACAACACCATGAGAGCTGGAATCGTAATCTTAAGTATATCAGCTGCAATTTCCATATGATTTCAATTTTTTAACAATTTTACGAATTTCTTCTTACTTTTGACTTCATTCTTTTATCTTTTATTATGGAGTATTTATCAGATAGGGTAAAATCCCTCTCAGTTTCACAGACACTTGCAATGGCTCAGAAGAGCAGAGAGCTTAAAGCAAAAGGGGTAGATGTAATAAGTCTCAGTATCGGAGAACCTGATTTCAACACACCTGACTATATCAAGGAGGCGGCAAAGAAAGCAATCGATGATAATTACTCAAAATACCCTCCTGTTCCCGGATACAATGATTTGAGGGAGGCTATTTCCGAAAAATTCAGAAAGGAGAATGGAATTATCTATTCCCCCGACCAGATAATTGTTTCAGCGGGGGGAAAGCATTCGCTTATTAATGTGATTCTTTCAATAGTAAATCCCGGCGAAGAGGTTATTATCCTTGCACCTTACTGGGTAAGTTATTATGATCAGGTGATTCTTGCAGGGGGTAAACCAGTAGTTATTAGTGCTACCCTTGAGAATGATTTCAAGGTCAGGCCCGGGCAGCTTGAAGCAGCAATCACAAACAAGACAAGGCTGGTAATTTTTAATTCTCCTTCAAATCCGACAGGCATGGTTTATTCAAGCCAGGAGATTGAAAGTCTTGCAAGGATTATTGAAAAACATGAAGGAGTATTTGTTATATCGGATGAGATCTATGAGCATATTATTTTTGAAGGAGAGCATGTAAGCCTGGCATCATTTGATTTTATTAAAGAAAGGGTAATAACAGTCAATGGTGTGTCTAAGGCATATGCCATGACAGGTTGGAGGATTGGATATATCGGCGCACCTCTATGGATTGCGAAGGCTTGTAATAAGTTACAGGGTCAGTTTACATCCGGAGTAAGTTCAATTGCACAAAGGGCAGCTCTGGCAGCAATAAAGGGCACCGGCGAATCTCATAAGATCATGCGTGAAGCATTCCTTCGGAGGCGCAATTTAATATGCGATCTGCTTAAGGATGTAAAAGGGGTAAAAGTAAGAGTACCTCAGGGCGCTTTTTATGTGATGCCTGATATCAGCTATTACCTGGGTAAAAGTGATGGCAAGACAATTATAAATAGTTCAGATGATCTTGCCATGTACCTTCTGGATAAAGCCCAGGTTGCAACAGTAGGCGGAGATGCCTTTGGTGCCCCGGAATGCATAAGAATTTCCTATGCAAACTCAGATAATCTGTTAATAGAGGCAGTAAAAAGAATTAAAACCGCTTTATCAACACTCAACTGATAATTTGACTGGGAAGCTAATACCTGTTATATGATACGGTCAGTTCCTTTAGTTTTCTTCTTTTCTCTCTTTTTGCGTTTAACGAGTAACCGAGTGTAATTATTAGTTCCACCCGTTTTGACCTGGGTATAGTAAGAGTTTTCTTAACCATCATCTCATCAAACCACCCTAAAATGCATGAGCCGATACCTTCCGACTCTGCCTGGAGGCAAATATTTTCTGCAGCAATTCCAATATCAAACAGGGAATAATCCTTGCTCTTGATATTTCCTCCGATCCTGGAAGTAAAATTTGCATTCTCCCTTACGATTACAAGCAGAACAGGGGCCTCTTTCACAAAAGCATTCATTCCCAGAAGCTTTGCAGAGGATGCCTCTGCAAGCTTCCTAAGGAGGTCAGGCTCTGTAACAATAATAAATTTCCAGGGTTGTGCATTGCAAGCTGAAGGAGCAAGTCTTCCAGCTTCAATTATTCTTTCCAGCTTATCTTTTTCAATGGGTTTCTCACTATACTTTCTGTCACTTTGCCGGTTCTTAATCAGTTCCAGCATCATCTTCCCATCTATCATCTTCTAATAGTTAGTGGCTAATAATTCAAAATAGCTCTCGGGGTGAAGGCAGGCCGGGCAGTTTTTGAGAGGTTTTGTCCCAAAATGAACATATCCGCATTTTCTGCAATACCAGAAAACTTTATCGTCTCTTTCAAAAACTTTGTCTTTCATTACATTCTCAAGGAGTTTCCTGTATCTTTCTTCATGACCCTTTTCTGCGGAGGCAATTGCACGAAAAGCAGTGGCAATAGTCTTGAATCCCTCTTCCTCAGCTATTTTTGCAAATGCAGGGTAAAGATCACTCCACTCTTCATGTTCTCCTTCTGCTGCAGCAAGAAGGTTCCCTTTAGTGGTATCTATCTTACCTGCAGGATATGCAGCAGTGATTTCTACCATTCCTCCTTCAAGGAATTTGAAGAATCTTTTAGCATGTTGTTGTTCCTGCAACGCTGTTTCAAGAAAGATACCGGCTATTTGTTCATAGCCCTCTTCTTTGGCAACCTTGGCTGCAAACTCGTACCTGTTCTTTGCCTGAGATTCACCTGCAAATGCTTTAAGCAGGTTTTTTTCTGTTTTTGTTCCCTTAAGACTCTTTTCCATATCTTTCTGATTTAAAGGTTATAGTTAGATGTAATTGGCTGGTATTTTCACTCTTGAGGTGATAAATATAAGAAAATATCCATAAAGATATCATACCTGTCAGGCTAAAATTAAAAAGACTAAATAGGGCCAGAAACGCTGAGATTATTACAGCAATTCTTTCTTAGGGAGTTGTTTTATCTTTCTTTTTGAAAATAATAAGTTTTTTCTCTTCACCCTTTAGTAATCTTCCGATATTTTTACGGTGAGTGATTAGCAGTGCCAGTGCCACGACAATTGAGAATATCTTGAAAATAAGCGACGGGGTATCGAAAAGTAAGAAAAGAAACAAGGGAAATGCTATACCTGCTGTCATGGAAGATATTGAAACAATGCCTGTAATAATTAGCACGACAAGGAAAATTCCCATGCAAAATAATGTAAGTATAGGATGCAGGGCAAGTAAAACTCCAAACATTGTTGCAACACCTTTCCCTCCCCTGAAACCGGCAAATAACGGCAGTATATGTCCTGTAATGGCAAATAGTCCGGATGCGATCTGCAGGTTAGTTAACATAGCTGATTCAGGTTCAGCAGCATAAAGGAATAGAGGCATCATTGCGGCGAGCCATCCCTTTGCCAGATCGATCAGCAGTACCGGAATACCGGTCTTCCAACCAAGAACTCTTATAACATTGGTTGCCCCGGCGTTGCCGCTGCCATGTTCCCTAACATCAATTTTATGCACCCATTTTCCGATCCATAGCGCTGCAGGGATAGACCCTAAAAGATAGGCAATAATGAATGATGCTAATGTACTTATTATATTCATTTGATTACCTGTGTGATTATGGGATTACAGGTCCATGATCAACTAAGGCTGCTGATTCTTTGTTACCTGTGAACTTGCTGAAGTTGTTTATGAATTTCAATCCCAGGTCAGTTGCTGCGATACGCCATTTAACTTCTGATGCCCAGGTTTTAGAAGGATTCAGAATATTGTCATCAACGGAATCAATATGAAGGGGTATATATAGTTTGAATACAGGGATCTCCTGAAACTCACTTTTCAGAATTGAGCCATCCAATATTGAATTCACAATTTTTCTTGTGACAGTCAGGTCAATCCTGTTCCCTATTCCATAAGCTCCACCCATCCAGCCAGTGTTTACAAGCCAGGCTTCAGCATTATTTATCTTCATCTTACTTGCAAGTTCATTTGCATATACCATCGGATCAAGCATCAAAAAAGTGCCTCCAAAACAGGCTGAGAATGAAGGCTTTGGCTCCAGGATTCCCCTTTCGGTACCTGCGACCTTGGCAGTGTAGCCACTGAGAAAATAATATTTAGTCTGTTCCACTGTCAGTCTGCTTACCGGAGGCAGAACACCAAAAGCATCTGCTGTAAGAAAGATTACCTTCCTGGCAGGTCCGGCTTTTGATACTGGTTTTACAATGTTTTCAATATGATAGATTGGGTATGAAACTCTTGTATTTTCAGTTTTTGATGTATCATTAAAGTCAATTGTTGCATCATCCAGAATAACAAGGTTCTCCAGAAGAGCATCCCTTCTGATTGCTTTGTATATATCGGGTTCTTTTTCCTTGCTAAGCTTGATGCATTTTGCATAACACCCTCCTTCGAAGTTGAAAACACCCTGATCATCCCAGCCATGTTCATCATCACCAATCAGGGCTCTTTCCGGATCAGTTGACAACGTAGTTTTGCCTGTTCCCGAGAGACCAAAAAAGATTGCAGTATCTCCATCCTTGCCTACATTTGCAGAACAATGCATAGATGCAATTCCTTTTAATGGAAGATAATAATTCATCAGTGAGAATATGCCTTTCTTCATCTCTCCTCCGTACCAGGTACCTCCGATCAAGAGCATTCTTTCAGTCAGATTGAAGAATATGAAGTTTTCAGAATTAAGGCCCTGTTCCTTCCAGTCGGGATTTATAGCCTTTGAAGCATTCATTACCACAAAATCGGGTTCGAAGTTTTCAAGCTCTTCCTCCTCAGGCCTTATAAACATGTTCTTTACAAAATGCGCCTGCCAAGCTACCTCCAAAATGAATCTGACGCGCAGTCTTGAATTTTCATTGGCTCCGCAATATCCGTCAACCACAAAAACTCTTTTTTCCGACAACTGTCGAGCAGCTATACTCTTACAATGGTCCCATATATCCTTTGAAATAGGCTTATTGTCAGATACTTTTGCCTTTTCTTTTCTCCACCAGACTATGTCCTTTGTTGTTTCATCATATACAACATATTTATCCTTTGGAGATCTGCCTGTAAATTCGCCTGTATCTATAGCGATCGCACCGTTTTTTGTGATTACACCACGTTCAAGCTTACTAAGCCCGGGTTTTATCTCTTCAGCAAAAAGTGCATTGTATGATGGATTATACAGTATCTCGAGGACACCAGTTATACCATACTTTTTCAGATCTTCGGATGTAATCACTGCTGAATGATTGTTTTTGACACTAATATCAAATTTATAACAAATAATGTTCGTAAAGTTCCGAATGAATGTTTTAAAGAAAAAAGGGGCTTGCTAAAGCCCCCTTTTTATTCAGGCTTGTTATTATTTGCCAAATTTGATTGATGCCTGTGCTGCGGCCAGTCTTGCGATTGGTACCCTGAAAGGTGAGCAGCTGACATATGTAAGTCCTGTTTTGAAACAGAATTCCACTGATGCGGGATCACCACCCTGTTCTCCGCAGATACCTACTTTAAGGTCTGGTCTTGTTGCTCGTCCTTTCTCCACAGCCATTTTAACAAGCTGTCCTACTCCATCCTGATCAATTGTCTGGAAAGGATCGGCTGATAGGATATTCTTGTCGAGATAATCATTGAGGAAACCACCTGTATCGTCACGGCTGAAACCGAATGTCATCTGTGTAAGGTCGTTTGTTCCAAATGAAAAGAACTCAGCTGTCTTAGCCATACGATCAGCAAGGAGACATGCACGTGGTATTTCAATCATGGTGCCATATTTGCATACGATTTCTTTTACTCCGAATTTCTTGCAAATCTCATTATATACTCTGTCATAAATCTTTCTGGTAAAATCAAGTTCAGCCACCTCACAAGTTACCGGAACCATTAATTCCGGGTAAGGTTTCTTACCTTCTTTTACCAGCTCAACCGATGCCTCAAGCATTGCTCTGATCTGCATCTCAGTAATTTCAGGGAATGTGATTCCAAGACGAACACCACGGTGTCCCATCATCGGGTTTGACTCATGCAAAGCTTCACCACGCTTTGCAACATCTTCTTTTCGGATGCCTAATGCTTTTGCTAGCTCTTCTTGTTTTTCAGCTCCCTGTGGAACAAATTCATGAAGCGGCGGATCGAGAAGCCTGAATGTAACCGGAAGTCCATCCATTGCATCCATGGTGGCTTTCATATCTTTTTTAACGAATGCATACAACTGGTCGAGTGCTTTACGACGCTCACCTTCATTTGCACTGAGGATCATTTTACGAAGAAGGAACAAAGGCTCTTCTGAACCTTTACCGTAAAACATGTGTTCTGTACGGAAAAGTCCGATACCTTCAGCACCGTAATTACGAGCTATTGTTGCATCTTCAGGTGTTTCTGCATTTGTGCGTACACCCATCTTACGAAATTTATCAACTATCGACATGAATTCCTTGAAACGTGGATTCTCAGATGCATCCATAAGTGCAAGGGAACCAAGATAGACATTTCCTTTAGTACCATTAAGTGTAAGAAAATCACCCTCTTTGATAACTGTATCAGAACCAGTAATTTTGCATATTTTCTTTGCAGAATCAACATGAAGAGCACCTGCTCCGACGATACAACACTTACCCCATCCGCGTGCAACAAGTGCAGCGTGTGAAGTCATACCACCACGAGCTGTAAGAATCCCTTCAGCCGCACGCATACCTTCAACATCTTCAGGGTTCGTCTCTTCGCGTAGAAGAATAACCTTTTCACCTTTTCGGAACCAGGCAACAGCATCTTCAGCATTGAAAACAACTTTTCCTACTGCTGCACCAGGACCTGCAGGAAGACCTTTCACAACAGGAGAATGTTTACTCTCAACTGCCGGATCGCATATCGGGTGAAGGAGTTCATCAAGCTGAGTAGGGTCAACACGCATAACAGCAGTTTTCTCATCGATAAGTTTTTCATGAACCATGTCCATTGCCATGTTCAGTGCAGCTGTACCTGTTCTCTTACCTGCACGGCACTGCAACATATATAATGTTCCTTCCTGAATTGTGAATTCAATATCAAGCATATCATGGAACGATTTCTCAAGGATATTACGGATATCGCTTAGTTCCTTATAGGTTGATGGCATAGCTTCCTGCATGCTCTTAAGGTGCATGTTCTGTTCATTCTTTGTGTCATCATTAAGGGGACTTGGAGTGCGAATTCCTGCAACAACATCTTCTCCCTGAGCATTAACAAGCCACTCACCATAGAAAAGGTTTTCACCCGTAGCAGGATTTCTTGTAAATGCAACACCAGTTGCAGAAGTATCACCCATGTTTCCGAATACCATAGCCTGAACATTAACAGCTGTACCCCAGTCGTCAGGAATACCTTCTATACGACGGTAGGAAACAGCTTTCTTTCCGTTCCAGCTTTTAAATACAGCCTTGATACTGCCTTCAAGCTGTTCTTTCGCATCGTCAGGGAAAGGTTTACCAAGAGCCTTTTTTACTATTGCCTTGAATTCTTCAGCAAGCAATTTCAGCTCGTCTGCTGATATTTCTGTATCAGAATTATATCCTTTTTGTTTTTTGAACTCATTAAGTTTTTCATCAAGTTGTTTACGAATACCTCTTCCCTCGCCAAGATCAATACCTTCAGCTTTTTCCATAACAACGTCGGCATACATCATAATAAGACGACGGTAGGAGTCATATACGAAACGAGGATTATTGGTTTTTTTCAGGAAGCCCGGTATTGTTGCTGAGCAAAGGCCAATATTGAGAACAGTATCCATCATGCCAGGCATAGAACTACGTGCGCCTGAACGACATGAAACCAGCAATGCATTTTCAGGATCACCATATTTCATGCTCATCGTCTCTTCAGTTTTTTTCATAGCTGCCCATACTTCAGGCATCAGTTCTGAAGGAAGAGTACAATCATTCTTGTAGTACTCGTTACAAGCTTCTGTTGTAATTGTAAAACCGGCAGGTACCGGAAGGCCCAGAAGGCACATTTCTGCAAGGTTGGCACCTTTACCTCCAAGGAGGTTTTTCATGTCGGCCTTACCCTCTGCAGTCTTCTTTCCAAAGGAGTAAACTCTCTTAATGTTTGACATAATGTTATTGATTTGAAATAATTAATGTATTTTTTTTGAAATCAGGCGCAAAGTTAATATAAAAATCGGATTTTTAAAACCCGTTTTCTGCTTTCAGGACCTCGGGTGGAACATTATTAATGTATCCCTGAGAAAGCTTCTGTCAATATGAGTGTATATCTCTGTGGTCAGGATTGATTCATGGCCCAGCATCTCCTGCACGGCTCTCAGATCGGCGCCTGCCTCAACCATATGTGTTGCAAAGGAATGCCTGAAGGTATGAGGACTTATTTTCTTAGCGATTCCCGCCCTTGCAGCCAGATCTTTAATTATCGTAAAAATCATTGCTCTTGTTAGTCTTCTGCCTCTTCTGTTAAGAAACAGAATATTTTCATCATGGATATGAGGCAGGTGCTTCCTTAAGGCCTTGTATATTTCAATTTCTTTCAGAGCTTTTCCACTTATCGGTACCAGTCTTTGTTTATTGCCTTTGCCGGTAACTACAACAAATCCTTCTCCATCATGGATGTCAGTAATATGCAGATTCACAAGCTCAGATACCCGCAGACCGCAGCCGTAAAGTGTTTCAATTATTGCCTTATTCCTGTGACCTTCAGGTTTACTATGGTCAATTGCCTCAATTATCCTGTCAATCTCCGCTACTGAAAGTACCTGTGGAAGTTTGAATCCAATTTTTGGCGATTCAAGAAGGGAAGCTGGATTCTCATCTGTTTCACCCTCTATAAGCAGAAATTTGTAAAAGGCTCTGATACCGGAGAGTACCCTTGACTGTGTACGGGTATTGCTGTTTTCTTCACCATACCAGCCAAGAAACTCTTTCAAATCAGTGTAAACTATATCTGAGGGGGAAGTGTTCTTTCCTTTTTTATCAAAAAAACTCTCCAGTTTCCTGACATCATGCAAATAAGCTTCAACACTATTCTCTGATAATGATTTTTCTAACCTCAGATAGGTCTCAAAGCTTTTTAATGATTGCTGCCATGTGAGGCTCATTGAATTCTGCTTTTATTTGAGAACAGTGTCATAAAAGTATAATTAATTTTTGTCTATTTTTACCATTTTGAATTTGATCTGTAATACTTTTGATGTTTCTGTAAAAAACTCGATATCAGATGAAAATAGAAATTATAAATGGGCCAAACCTTAACCTTCTTGGAACGCGGGAACCTGATAAATATGGTCATTCAACGTTTGACGAGTATCTGAAACTTATAAAGACAAGGTTTCCTGAAATTACTTTTGACTATTTCCAGTCGAATGTTGAAGGGGAAATCATAAATGAGATTCACAAATCAGGAATATCATATGACGGCATCGTTCTTAATGCCGGGGCCTATACACATACATCAGTGGCTATTCATGATGCGATAGCCTCAATAAAAGTTCCTGTGGTTGAAGTGCATATTACAAATATTTTTGCACGTGAAGAATTCAGACATAAAAGCATTATATCAGCAGTTTGCATGGGCACTGTTTCCGGATTTGGACTTGATAGCTACAGGCTTGCAATTGAGGCACATAAGGAAATAATGAAACTAAATAAGCATAAATAATGAACAGGAAAAGAACAAAAATAGTTGCCACACTATCTGACAAGAACTGCAAGCCAGCTTTTGTAAACCAGCTTTTTGAGGCAGGTATGGATGTTGTCAGGATTAACTCTGCACATGTCACAGTTGAGGCTGCCTTAAAGATGATCGAAAATATTCGAAAGGTTTCTGACAGGATCGCCATACTTGTTGATACAAAAGGACCTGAAATTCGTACTACTGCATGTGATGCCCCGGTGCAACTCAAAAAAGGTGATAAAATTAGTATAATCGGAAATCCGGAAAAAAAGACCTCTTCAGATGCTATCTATGTAAGCTATCCAAAATTCGCATCCGAAATTTCAACTGGTACTATGATACTTATTGATGATGGTGAACTGGAACTAAAAGCTGTGAGAAAAAATGGTGTTGAGCTTGAATGTATAATTGAAAATGACGGGGTTCTCGGATCAAGGAAAAGTGTTAATGTCCCGGGAGCCAGAATAAATCTTCCTTCTCTTACCGATAAAGACAGAGCCTTTCTTAAAATGGCTGCCGAATCAGAAGTTGATTTTATTGCACATTCATTTGTCAGGTCAACCCAGGATGTAATTGATATTCAAAATGTTCTGAAATCTTTCAAAAGCGATGTTAAAATAATTGCAAAAATTGAGAACCAGGAGGGTGTTGATAATCTGGATGACATTATAGATCATGTTTATGGGATTATGGTTGCAAGGGGAGACCTGGCTATCGAAGTACCTTATGAAAAAATCCCTGTGATACAAAAAATGATTATCAACAAATGTATAATTACCAGAAAGCCTGTCATTGTTGCAACGCAGATGCTGCATTCGATGATTAATAATCCCAGACCGACACGCGCTGAGGTAAGTGATATTGCCAATGCTATATATTCTCAGACAGATGCTATTATGCTCAGCGGAGAGACTGCAAATGGAAAATATCCTGTTGAATCTGTGAAGACAATGACTAAGGTAGCTCTTGAAGTGGAAAAGAATAAGGAGAAATTTCTTGATATTCCATACTTTGATGCAACCGGGGAAATATCTGCATACCTTGCAAAAGTTGCAGTAAAAACAGCATTCAGAATTGGTGCAAAGGGTATAATAGCTGATACAACAATGGGAAGAACAATCAGGGATATGGCTTCATACAGAGGAATTAACCTGATTCTTGCCCAGAGCTATTCAAAAAGGACTATGAGGGAACTGGCACTATCTTACGGAGTTTATGCCGGATACCAGGAGAGTAAAAGCTCAGTTGACGACTTTATTCATATTGCCCTGAAAAAACTTGTAAAAACCCACAATTTAAAAGGGGATGATATCGTTGTTGTACTTGCAGGTAATTTTGCTGCAGGCTCAGGATTTTCTTTCATTGAAGTTGGTTCTGTCAATTATCTTAAAGACCGTGTAAACATTGATGAAGAGTAATAAGTGGTCTGATTTTTGTGGCCTTTTACAGGCCTGAAGACTGGTGAGATGATTAAAAATCTTGTTTTATTAATTTGGTTTATTCTTCATCCGGTTCATGTAACAATGACCAGCATTGATTATATCCCGGAAAATGATTCTTTGAAAGTGTTTGTTAAAATGTACTTCGATGATTTTCTGCTCGACCTCATAATTAGTGGGGAAAATCGGGAAGCTGATTTCTTTAAGCATCCAGCTCCTGAATCAATGAAGGTAATGGAGAACTATATAAACAGTATGCTTTTGATAAGGGTTAATAAAGAACTTCTGACCGGAAAATTAAATGATCTGGAAATAGTTGACAATGAAGTTAAACTCAATGTTGAATATAAAACAGCAAAACAACCTAAGATGATTACTGTAAGGAATATGATTATGACCAGGTTGTATAAAGATCAATCGAACCTTCTGATAGTTAAGGCGGATAATTTTGAAGAGGGTATAAAACTAACATCAGATTTTACTGAACAGACTTTTAAAATTAAGTAGAAGGGTGAAAAAGATTACTATAAGGGTACTAATGTTACTGATGCTGAGCTCAGTCATTCAGGCAAATTTATTTGCCACGCATAACAGGGCAGGAGAGATCACTTATGTTCAGTTGTCGGATCTTACTTATGAAATTACAATAACCACTTTCACTTATACGCTTAGTTTTGCCGACAGAAAAACACTTGATGTGGAATGGGGTGATAATTCAACTTCGACTGCACCACGTGTCGATGAGTTATTATTGCCAAATTATTATAAAAGGAATATATACAAGATTATTCATACCTACCCGGGACCAGGTATATATAAAATTGTGGTTCAGGATCCAAACAGGAACCTGGGAGTGAAAAATATCCCTAATTCAGTCAATGTTGTTTTTTCAATATCAACAATACTTACAGTTAACCCCTCAATGGGAATGAACAGTACTCCTGTTTTATTGAACCCTCCATATGACAAAGCAGCTTACGGATATGTCTTTATACATAATCCTGCAGCTTATGATCCTGATGGTGACAGTCTTTCATATAAACTTACTGTTTGTACCCGTGAAGATGGAAAACCTATTGAGAATTATACATTGCCTCCTGCAACTCATTCAATAAGAGTTGATTCAATTAGCGGAGACCTGATCTGGGATACCCCTGCTGATACCGGTATTTTTAATGTTGCTATGGAAATACAGGAGTGGAGGAATGGGAAAAAGATTGGATTGGTAGTCAGAGATATGCAGATTGAAGTTTATAGTACTAAAAATAAACCTCCAGTAAACGGACCTTTAAGAGATTATTGTGCAGAAGTGGGGGATACAATCGATTTCCTCTTCTCTGCAACTGATGAGGATAATGATTTTCTATCACTTAAATCGACTTCCGGAGTCTATACTCTGAAGGATTGTCCTGCATCTTTCACAAAGGTGGATTCTGTTACTGGTTTTGCTTCCTCCATATTCAGATGGATACCCTGTCATAAAGCTGTAAGAAATCAGCCTTATGATGTGATTTTTAAATCAGAAGATTATAACAGTGATGTCAGGCTGGCTGATATAGATAATATTAAGATTAAGGTTTTAGGCCCTGCTCCCAATTTTCTTAATGCTGTGCCTGAAGGTAAACAAATAAGACTTACCTGGTCCGGTTATGGCACAGATGCAATCGCCGGATTCAGCATTTACAGGCGTGAAGGTGCATCTGATTTTATTCCTGATTCATGTACAGCAGGAGTCCCGCTCTCTCTCGGATTTGCAAAGGTGGGATATATTACAGGTAGTTCAACAACTACATATTCAGACAGTGATAATGGTCAGGGACTGCAGTATGGCAGGGAGTATACATACAGGATTGTTGCTGTTTATCCGAATGGAACTGAAAGCAAATCGTCAAATGAGATAACATCTTCACTGGTGTCCGGTATTCCGGTCATACGTAATGTCAGTGTCAGCAATACAGATCAGGTAAACGGGTCAATCTTTATTTCCTGGGAGAAACCTGACCAGCTTGATACTATTCCTGCAACAGGCCCATATGAATATTTAATATACCGGGCCACTGGTACGGGAGGAAGTGATTACAGCCAGATCAAATCAATAATTACAGCCGACTTAAACGATACTACATATATTGATACTCTTTTTAATACAACTTCAGCCGGTTATATTTATAAAATTGAGCTCTGGAATGATGCACCGGGTAATAGATTTCTTATCGGTGAGCCTGCGTATGCATCATCGCTCTACCTTACTGCTTCTCCAGGTGACAAAAAGGCAAAGCTTTCATTTGCCAGGAATGTCCCCTGGGTTAATACCAGGTATGATATATATCGGTTGAATGAGTCAACTATGCTGTATGATTCGATTTCTTCTACAAATCAGCTTTTTTATACCGACAAGGTCTTTGAAAATGGTAAGGAGTATTGTTATATGGTGAGATCATTTGGTGGTTATCTTACCGATGGCATGCCCAGAAATCTCCTTAATTTCTCTGAAAAACAATGTGTCACACCTGAAGATAATGAACCACCATGTACACCTGAGATAAATGTAACAAGTCAGTGCGATAGTCTTTACAATACGATTACGTGGGTAATTACCGATTCCAGCTGTTTTGGCGATATAGCCGGTTACAGGTTATACTATAAACAAACCTCGGAGGAAAACCTCGGACTTCTCATTGAGATTGATGATCCAAATGTGTTTTCTTACAGGCATTTCCCGGGTGATGTCATTTCAGGCTGCTATGCGGTATCATCATTTGACTTCATCGGTAACGAAAGCGAGAAATCAGTAATGGTTTGTATCGATTCATGTAATTTTTATGAGATACCAAATGTATTTACTCCTAACGGCGATGATATAAATGACAGGCTTGTGGCAAAAACTTCGGGTCTGGTTGAAAAAATTGATTTCAAATTATTCAACAGGAATGGATTATTGATATTCAGCACTGATAAACCAAAAATTGACTGGGATGGAACTTACAAGGGTAAGATAGTTTCTCCCGGAGTATACTTCTATCAGTGTGATGTGTATGAGAATCGTATTTCGGGTATCGAACTGTTCCATCTGTCTGGATTTGTTCATGTTATCACTGAACTGGATGCTAAAGTTAAGAAAGAGGAGACCAAATGACGCTGAGTAGTTACAAATATCGAATATTAATGATTTCTATTATCATTTTGTTTACTTCTGGTGTTAAAGGTCAGAATGATATAGATGTTATACTAAAAGCTAAAGCTCTTGCTGCCTCAGGACGGAATACCGATGCAATTAATCTCCTTGATAAAGCTATTGCCCTGGAGACCGATTACAGGCTTCATATCCAGAGGGCAGAGGTCTGTCTTGAAGAAAAGGATTATTCTGGTGCAATCATGGATTTAAACCAGGCAAACAAGCTTAAGGAACATTCAGGTGACTTTAGACTTGCAAAGGTTTATGCCCTTAAGGGAGATGCCGCAACCTCTCTTTATCATCTGGGAATGCATATGAATTCCAAATACAAGTTAAGCGAAAAAGAGATAATGCTGGAACCTGCATTTGGCAGAATTGAGAACCGTTCTGAGTGGAGACAATTCTGGAAAAAGGAGTGGTACAACTTTGCTGAAAGAAGCAGATCAGAGATCGAGTTCCTTACTTCAGGAAATAAGATTGAAGATTCAAAAGCGATTTTTGCAGAGTTAAAGAAAGGCTACCCTGATAGTGAAGAGACGTTATATTCAGAGACTCTTATAAATGTTGTTTCAGGGAAGTATAATGATGCAGTTCTGACTGCCAGGCAACTCACGACTACTTATCCTGAAAATGAGAAATATATGCGTTTGCTGGCCAGGGCACAGACAGGACAGTTAAATTATGCAGGTGCTTCAGTGACATATTCTAAACTTCTTGAGTCGGGAGTTGCTGACGCCAGGTTGATAATATCAAGAGCGGATTGTTACCGGGAAACAGGGGAAATAGATAAAGCTATCAGAGATATAGAAAAATTCCTGGAACTTTACCCTGAGGATAAGTATGCATTAAGCCTTGCCGGAAAAGTAGAAACTGAATCAGGTGATAATCTTAAAGCTCTCGAATATTTCTCAAAAAACCTTAAGCTGCATCCCAATGATGCTGATTGCTATGTTGACAGAGCAAATTCGTATTTTGTATCAAAGTCGTGGGAGTGGGCAGCTGATGATTACAGCATGTCTCTCGATCTGAAACCTGATAATTCTGATGTCTGGTTAAATAAAGGCATTACGTTAATAAATAGAGGAGAAATAGATGATGCCTGCCACGATTTTAAAAGATCATATTCACTTGGGAACCAGAAAGCGTCATCTTATATTGGAAAATACTGCATAAATCGTTAAACTTCCTACCTGCCTTCCGCCCTGGGCCATTAGCCTTTCGCCTTTCGCCTTACACCTTACGCCTTACCTCACATGCTTCAGTATTCTTTCAAACAGATCATGAGGCTTGAAAGGTTTTAATATATAATCATTTATGTGAAGGTGTTCTATTTTGTCATGGCTTTCCGACATGATTGCAGCTGTAAGAGCTACAATAGGGATATTCTTAATTTTCAGGTTATCAGATTCTCTTATTCTTTTTGAGGCCTCTATTCCGTCCATAACAGGCATCTGAAGGTCCATAAGTATTAGATCGAAATCATCTGACATCAGCTTTTCAAGTGCGAGCTGGCCATTTTCAGCATGCGTTACCTCAACACCCCAGCCTGTAAGGAATTTATTGGCTACAAAGAAGTTTATCTTGTTATCCTCAGCGACAAGTATCCTTTTACCTTCAAGTCCGGTATAGTTTTCTGGTTGTTCTACTTTCTGGTCAGCACTGGTTAAGTCAGATATGCCAAGAATAATTATGAAACTGAAAGTTGATCCTTTGCCAGGCTCGCTTTCAATATTTATTGAGCCTCCCTGGAGTTCGATGAGCTTTTTACAGATAGCAAGACCCAGACCAGTTCCACCGTATTGTCTTGTTGTATCGGCTGAGGCCTGTGTAAATCCTTCAAAAATAGCTGAATGTTTTTCTTTAGGAATACCAATACCTGTATCAGAAACAGAAAATTTAATTTTAATATGGTTACCAGCACGTGAATGCTCTTTTACCATAACTTTTATGCCACCATTGTTCGTGAACTTGAGAGCATTTGAAAGCAGATTTGAAAGGATCTGGTTTAATCTTATCGGGTCGCCAATAACTTCAGCTGGCAGTGTCATCTCCTTGTTCAGTTCAAAACTAAGATTCTTTGCCTTTGACCTGAAAGAGTAAGATCGCATTATTTCTTCAAGGAAATCACCCAGGTTGAATTGTGTCTGTTCAAATATAATTTTACCTGACTCCATCTTATTGTAGTCAAGTACATCATTTACCAGCGTCAGCAAATGATTGCCTGAAAACTTGAGGGTTTTAATAAAATCCATCTGATCTTCACGTGGATTCCCCTGCATCAGTAGATTGGTAATACCAATAACTTCATTGAGGGGTGTCCTTATTTCATGACTCATTGTGGACATGAACAATTGTTTCGATTGTGCAGCTTCCTCTGCTTTTTGCCTGGCAATGATAAGGTTATCAAGCATTATTCTCCTCTGAATAGAAAGAGCAATCTGGTTGGCTATAAAATCAAGAACATACAGATCATCAAGTGAAAATTTGTTTTCATCATTATAATCCTGCAGGCACATCATTCCGATTATATTTCCTTCCACCCTGAGTGGAACACCCATCCAGACCTTACATGGTGTTCCTATCAGGTCTATTTCTCCCTGTTCCTCCAGAATTTTTAGATCGGATTCCTTTAACAGAACTGATTTGTTCTGTTTTATTACATACCCGGTTATAGTTTTTTCAGTAGGGATGTTAGCAAAACTATCTTTTTCATCAGCAAAAAATGGCAGAGAGATTTTATCATCATCCTTGTTATACAAAGCTATGAAGAAGTTATTGGTATCCCATATTTTACTTAATTCATGAACAATTGTGGGATATATTTCTTTAAGGTCATACTGTTTGATGGCAGCTGTTGAAATGTTAAAGAGTATTTCCTGCAGGAGCTGCTTCTTCTTCTCAGCTGAAATGTCGCTATAAATAGCAAGGTTGGCAACATGCTCATTATTTATAAAAATCCCTCTAGCTACCATAGAGACATAGATCTGTTTTCCCTGATTGTTTATCCTTACGGTCTGCCTTACATCTTTCATATTCTCTGCCGATAGCATATCAATCTGGTTAGCTTCTTCCCTGAGGTGATCGGGGACAATAAGATCATTAAGATTCATGCCGGATGTTTCCTCCTGTGAATATCCAAACATGTTTGTGAATTCACTGTTGATCATTGTAACCAAACCTGCAGTTGTTGTTATTGCCAGAGCTGAAGGGATTGAATTATAAAGGGTTTCAAGCAGAACGTTGTCCCTGAACGTCGGATCATTATATTCTCTTTCAGTATATGACATTTACTACAATTGATTCAGGAACTAAAAATAGCAATTATTCGTATTTTCAGGATTTTTCTAAAGAATTTTTAATTTTATTTTTATTTGCTTTTAGATTGCGGTTTTTTTGATAGTATTTGCAGAAGTCTGTAATTCCGCATTCAGTGCAGAGCGGATTTCTTGCCATACATACATAACGCCCATGCAGTATAAGCCAGTGATGGGCTCTGTTTAAAAAATCCTCAGGAATATTCTTAGTAAGTTGTAACTCGCATTGTGAAGGATTCCTCGCTACAGTAAGTCCTATCCTGTTGGCAACTCTGAAAACATGAGTATCTACTGCCATAACAGGCTTTTTATATAATACTGATAGCAAAACATTTGCAGTTTTTCTTCCGACACCCGGCAGCCTTTGAAGCTGATCGGGATCTGAAGGTACTATGCCTCCGAATTCAGTGAAGAGCATCCGTGACATCCCTGCAAGATGTTTTGACTTATTGTTAGGGTATGAACAGGATTTAATATAATGGAATATTTCTTCGGCTGATGCTTTAGACATAGATTCGGCATCATGATATTTATCAATAAGCGCAGGCATTATCATATTGACTCTCTTGTCGGTACATTGCGCTGAAAGGATTACAGCTACAACCAGCTCAAAAGGGTTGTCGTATTCAAGTTCTGTGTCAGCAAATGGATTAGTTTCCAGAAAGTATTCAATTGTTTTTCTGTATCGTTCCTTAAGTGTCATGTGAATTTTAAAATATAGTGTTGTTAAGGTAACACTTTTTATCTTTGCGCAATATTTGATGAGTATGGTTAGTTACCTCCAGGTTGACAATATATCAAGAAGGATAGGCGACAGGATAATTTTTGAGAACATTAGCCTGAATGTAAACAAGGACGATAAAATTGCTCTTATTGCTGTTAATGGGGCAGGTAAATCATCAATGCTCGATATTATTGCAGGAATTGAGAGTGCTGACAGCGGAAATCTTAGTATAAAGAGGGGGCTTAAAATCGCATATCTCAGGCAGTACCCGGTTTTAAATGAATCCAACTCAATTATTGATGAGCTCTTTTGCAGTAACAATAAATTGGACAGTACAATAAAAGAGTATGAAACATGCCTGGCACTGGGTCAGAACGATAAACTTCATGAAATTATCCAGCAAATGGATGACCTCAAGGCCTGGGAATATGAAGTGGCTGTAAAACAGATACTTTCAAAACTTAAGCTGACAGATCTTAATGCCAGGATAGCTACCCTTTCAGGTGGTCAGAAGAAGAGGATTGCTCTCGCAAAGGTACTGGTTGAAGAGTCGGATTTGCTTATTCTGGATGAACCTACCAATCATCTTGATCTTGATATGATAGAGTGGTTTGAAGAGTATCTCATTAAATCAAATAAAACCATCCTGATGGTTACTCATGACAGGTATTTTCTTGACAGGATATGCAATGTTATTATGGAGCTTTCAGGAAATCAGATCTATCGATATGCAGGGAATTATGAGTATTTTCTTGAGAAAAAGGAGATGAGGGAACAGTCAGAAAGGTCAAATGTTGATAAAGCCAGAAATCTTCTCAGAACAGAACTCGACTGGATGAGACGAATGCCTAAAGCACGCAGGCATAAGGCCAAATCAAGGATTGACTCATTTTATGACCTTAAGGAGAAAGCAATATATAAGCCTGCCGATCAGACAATTAATATTAATGTCAATATTTCCAGGATGGGGAAAAAGATTCTTGTTCTGAAGGGGCTATGCAAATCTTACAATGATATATTATTAATTAAGGATTTTTCCTATTCTTTCAGCCGGTTTGAAAAGATTGGTCTGATAGGGAGAAACGGAACAGGAAAGACAACTCTGCTTAATATTATTACAGGCCTTATATCCGCCGAGTCAGGTACTGTGGAAAAAGGAGATACTATTGTATTCGGTTATTATCGTCAGGAAGGAATTCAATTTGATGAAGATCTGACGGTCATAGATGCAGTTAAAAACATAGCGGAAACAGTAGAGCTGGGAGATGGAAGTAAACTTTCAGTTACACAGTTTATGAATTATTTTTTATTTCCCCCTGATAAGCAATACACATATGTCAGGAAACTTTCAGGTGGAGAAAAACGGAGGCTTTATCTTCTGACGGTATTGATGAAAAATCCAAACTTCCTGATCCTTGATGAGCCTACAAATGATCTTGATATTCTTACCCTTAATGTTCTGGAAGAATATCTGGCCGGTTTCAAAGGGTGTGTAATGGTAGTATCCCACGACAGGTACTTTATGGATAAAATAGTTGATCATATCTTTGAGTATAAGGGAGATGGAGTCATTAAAGATTTTCCGGGGAATTATACGCAATTAAGAAACTCTGAAGAAGAGTCTCAGAATGAAGTTATTCAATTAAAAGAGAAAAACAGCAATCTATTAATACCTGAAAAAGATTCTTTTAATATAAAAAGCAGAAAAACGGGTCTTTCATACAAAGAGAAAAGAGAGTTTGAAGAACTGACATCGGATATTAAAAACCTGGAGACTGAAAAAAAAGAGATTGAAAATGAGCTCAGCAAAGGCACTCTTGGTCAAGATGAGCTTTTAATCAAATCACGGAGGCATGGAGATATCCTGAAAGCCCTTGATGTAAAGGAGATGAGATGGCTGGAGCTAAGTGAAAAAGGTGGATGATTTTTATAATTGTGCCATTCCTGCATGATTGCGAAATGAATTGATTATTTTAGCATTTAATTACTCTACGCTTGGGAAAAATATTTATAAATACACCTTTCACCAAATCAGAGATTATGGTAGGTGAGTCATGGGAGTCTGTTAATGAACTTCTTCCTGAATCAGGTGTGGTTATTATAACCGATGATAATATACTAAGACTGTATGGTGACGCTTTTCCTAAATTCCCTGTATTTTCAGTGACTCCGGGAGAGGTTAGTAAGAAGTTGCAGGTGGTGGAAGATCTTGCCGTTAAGTTACTTAATGAAGGAATTGACAGATCTGGTTTCATACTGGCAGTAGGAGGGGGAGTAGTATGTGATATTGGAGGTTTTCTGGCATCAGTTTATATGAGGGGAATAAGATGTGGTTTTATTTCAACCAGTCTGCTTTCACAGGTTGATGCCAGTACAGGTGGAAAGAACGGTGTCAATCTGGGTCTTGCAAAGAATATGATCGGGATAATAAGGCAGCCTGAGTTTGTAATCTGTGATCCGGTTATGCTTCTGACCCTTCCTGATGATGAATTTCTATCGGGTCTCGCAGAATTAATAAAAACAGCTGTCATTGGTGATAGTGAACTCTTTAGTATTATAGAAAAAAGCGGCAGGGAAATACTTTTGCGAGACAAAGAGATGCTTGCAATGCTGGTAACCAAGGCTGTTAATTTTAAATCAATGGTTGTGTCGGAGGATGAAAATGAGACAGGTCTGCGGCGGATTCTTAATTTTGGTCATACATTCGGACATGCTATTGAACTACAGAGAAGATTAAAACACGGATTTGCAGTTGCTTCAGGTATGGAGCTGGCTGCTGAATTCTCCCTTGAAAAAGGTTTTATAGACCAGGCTGAAAAAGACAGGATAATTGATGTTTTGAAAGGATTTAATCTTCTTGATCAACAGTACATTACAGATTATGAGATGGAAAATCTGATTATACATGATAAAAAGAAGTCCGGATCATCAATCCATTTTGTTTTTACTGAGGGTATTGGTAAGGCTTCAGTGAAGAAGATGGCTGTAACTGAAATTATAGATTTTTATAAGAGATTCAGGAAAAAAAGATTATAATATGAATTCCTTTGGAGTTATTTTCAGAGTTACGATATTCGGTGAGTCACATGGTCCTGCAATAGGAATTGTAATTGACGGTATTCCGCCTGGCATTTCCATAAAGCCTGAAGATTTTCATGCTGATCTGAAACGCAGGCAAAGCGGAAGCAGGGGAACCACCAAACGACGGGAGCCAGATTTGCCGGAGATATTGAGTGGAGTGTTCCAGGGTTTTACTACAGGTGCTCCGTTGACTCTGATGACAAAAAACAGCGATAAGATATCATCCGACTATGATGAATTCAGGAATATTCCCCGGCCGGGACATTCTGATTTTGTTTCAGCTATAAAGTATTCCGGATATTCAGATATGAGGGGGAGCGGTCATTTTTCAGGAAGGATTACATGGGGACTTGTTGCGGCAGGTGTTATTGCAAAGAAAATCATTACTGATTCCAGGGTATCTGCAAAACTGATTTCAGCCGGGGGCTCAGAAAATATCGAAGAAGCACTTGATATGGCAATAGCATCAAACGATACTATCGGTGGTATTATCGAATGCCGGATTCAGGATCCGCCTGCCGGAATTGGAGAACCGTTTTTTTATTCTTTCGAATCAGCGCTTAGCCATCTTATTTTTTCTATCCCGGCTATAAAAGGAATTGAATTCGGAGCAGGGTTTGCTGCAGCAGCAATGAGAGGATCACAGCATAATGATCCTTTCATGGACAGTATGGGTAAGACTGTCACAAATAATGCAGGTGGGATAAACGGCGGAATAACAAATGGAAATGAAATAATTTTCAGAACTGTTGTTAAACCAACCTCATCCACTGGAGCAGATCAGACAACATTTAACTTTAAGGAAGAAAAAATGACTACACTTAAAGTAAAGGGAAGGCATGATACATGTATTGCTCTCCGAATTCCTGTTATTATTGAAGCTGCTGCTGCTATTGTTTTGGCCGACCTGCTACTTATTGACCGAGGGATATATGGGTTAAGGAAGAAAAAATCAGTTTTTTGATTTTATTATCAAAACCATTTTTGTAGAAGCTTTGATCATGAAACGGCTGTCAATCCTTTCTCCTATTACCCATGCAATTCTTCCTCCGGATACAAGAACATTAATCTTTTCCTTTTCTAGAAGTGACTTTTTGATGTCAATTAGGAAATCACTGATCTTTTTTCTGTTTTTCATTCCGAGGGGATAGAAATAGTCTCCATTCTTCCATCTTCTTATAATAAGCGGATAGTCTATTTCATTTTCGTCAAGGCATGCGGTCAGTTTATCTTCAGGAATAACAAAGCCATGTTTAATTTCCTGTGTATTAGCTGAAACAATAAAGGGAATATTTTCCATATCCGCCTTGTTATAAATGATGTATTGGGAATCAGTTACTTTGTCTTTTGGTGAAAGTATAATCTTATTTCTGTTTTTCAGTATCCGGTGAGAAGCAGTATACAACTGCCCACCTGTTTTTCCGCATATTATATTCATAAGATCCGCAGTCTGTGCTCCTGAAAGACCGAACGGACGAAACAGTTCATAAAGTACACTTTTTTCATTAAGGTATTTCTCAAGTTTTATCACATCGAATGTTATAGTAACTCCATCAGATTCAGATATATTTTCTCTAATTTCAGAAATAAATCTATCAACCAGTTCGTCAGTCTCTCTCAATCTGCCAATTGTTTCGGAAAGAGTTTTTTCCAGTGCAGGATTTATTTTTTTAAGAACAGGTATAATAAGGTGCCTTATCTTATTTCTTGTATACTTTGTATCTGCATTAGATCTGTCTTCACGAAAACTAATATTGTATTTGTTACTGTATTGTACAATTTCAGATCGAGATGCAAAAAGTAATGGTCTGATGATTTTTTTACTGACAGGTCGCATACCTGTAAGACCTGAAATACCTGTTCCCCTGACAAGATTAATTAAAAGAGTCTCAATATTATCATTCTCGTTGTGTGCAACAGCTATCATATCATAACCATTATCCAACCTGATCTGCTCAAACCAGCCGTACCTTAGTTGCCTGGCTGCCATCTGGATTGACAAATTTTCCCTTTTGGCAAACTCTTTTGTGCTGAACTTAACAGAGTAGAACGGCAGGTTATTCTGTTCAGCAAATTTTCTAACAAGTTCCTCATCCATATCAGAATCCTTTCCACGAAGGCTGAAGTTGCAATGCGCCATCCCTGTTTCATAGCCAGCTTTTAGGAACAGATCAGTCATGACCATGGAATCGATTCCCCCGCTTACTGTAAGTAGTACTCTGGCACCACTGTCCAGCATTTTATTCTCCGAAATATAGTTGATGAATTCTGTTAGCATAAAAGATTGTAATGTTTTACAAAAATAAAAATTAAGTTAATGTTTTGAAAGATAATCTGCCACACTTTCCTGTGTTTCCTACATCACTTCCTGACCTTTATTCCAGTCAGCTCTTCTGAATACTCATAAGTTCCGGCCAGAACATCGTAATTTTCAGAGATAGTTTTTGAAAGATCTGATACTATTGGGTATTTAACACCTTTGATACCACTGTCTTTAGGCTCAGGCTGGAGCCATTTCCTTTGAGAGAAATGAGAATCAACTGAACATCCGACAACAGCAACTTTCCTTTTCTCAAATTCTTTAATTTTTCCCTGGAAAGCCAATAATTCAGTAGGGCATACAAAAGTAAAGTCTGCTGGATAGAAGAAGAGGACAACATACTTCTTATATATATCAGTTTTGTTTATTAATGGTACTGAATTACAGATGGAGGACCAGGATCAAAATTATATGGTTTCAGAAGCTGTTCACCTGAGATTACTACATTATTGATCCTTGAAAATTCTGGTTTAACTGGAAAGAATGCGAATCTTATCTGGAGGGTGTTAAATAGGAGGTTGTTGTTCCTTATCCTTATTCCCAGGCCTATAGCAGATAGAATGAATCCATTTGCAATTGTCTCATTGGAATCAGACAGATATCCAAGATCTGCAAACCCATAATAAGCAAATCTGAAGCCAAGGAAGTTTGCCGGACTAAAGAGAACAGATTCCAGACTTAATGTAAGCCTTTGTGTTCCTCCAATTGAGTCATTTCTGAATCCTGTGAATCCGTTTTCCCTGAGAAAACGAAGATATTCATCAGAGTATCTGCCAACTCCACGTGAATAATCAATTGTTACAAAGTTTCTGATTTTATTTCGACCGGAAGTTAATAGATTAGAAAAATAGTTCATTCGGACCGCAAATATACCCTGTTCTGTTTTACTGTCAATCAGATATCCTCCTATAGCGAAGGAAGAATAGAAGTAACCAATTTTCCGAAATGATTTGCCAATTGAAATATCTGATCCAAGATAGGTTCTTGTTTTAAACTCATTGAATTCCCTGCCTCCTGTAAATCTAAGCATTGCACCATAAGGGACATCCTCGGTTCTTCCATAACCATAGATCAGATTCGTTTTATAATACTTCTGGTGTGAAAAGGCAACAGAACCAAGGAATATTTTATACTGCTGGTACTTATAATATGAATCGGGGTAAATTTCAGGATGTTCAAATACATTATTATTATAGTAGCGGCCACCTATTATGAGTCGCTTAACCTCACTGGTGTTAAAAAGGAATGATCGCGACAGCCAATAATCCTGAAGGTTATAGCTAACTGGCTCAGCAACTCCCAGGGTATCGAAATCTTCAGATGTGTACATCTGGGTAATTGAAATTCCTCCTGCATATTTTGTTGACGAACTTACCAGGGGGCGGTTGAGACCGAACCCATAGCTGGTCTGTCCAAGTCCGTCCATAAAAAATGTTCTGAAGTTTATAAACGTCTTACTGATATTATCAATCTTGTAGTTGACACCAAATCCTGGATAATTTGATTTTTCCGTATCAAAAGGGAAGTTAAATCCGAGCTCATGGCCAATTCCGAAAATGTTTTTTTCGAATATTGAGACATTTCCTTTTTTAAAACCTCTGTAGTCATAACTGGCACCAAGAGAATATACATCTTTTGTAATAACTACAATATCAGCCTCTTCTTCTGATACAGGAACCACAATTATTCTGGCATCATCAATAAATGAAAGCTGCCTAAGTAACCTTTCATTGTCACTTAGAACAAGAGGTGATATACTTTCTCCGGTCTTAAATAGAAGGTTCTTTCTGATTATCCCTTCAAGAGTATTAATATGGGTTTTATTAAGGATATTTTCATGTTTTTCAGGGGACTGATCAGCAGGATTGTTTATACTTGTACCGAAAACACTAAGTCTTCTTACCTCTATCTTCCTTATCTTTTTCCCTTCATAATCAATATAATTTCTGTCACTCTCACTGGTAATCTCTTTTTGATTTGCCTGTTCAGGTGCTACAACCACCAGATCATATATTTTTTTAGCAAATGGTTTTCTGGAAGCTCTAAGTTTAAGTGAGTCGTAAAATTCCTTATTCCTTTCTCTTTCATACACAACATAAGGATCAACACCAGACGGTACCCACAGGATGGTATCGTTTGAAAAGTAAGATATGCTGTCTTTTATCTGAATAAATGAACCTGAAGGAATAACAATAACTGTATCTCCAATAGCCCTCAGCTGGGAATAGGATTCTACTGAAATAAGGCTAAGAGCCAGAAAAAAAAGAGGCTTAATGGCACATCCATATTTCCTGAACCGGATATACATCAGGTTTCATGCGAATTGTCAACAAGAACATCATCTGAATTGAACTGGAAACCAAGCCTTTTGCCAGTTATTAATCTGGAATTCTGTATCTTCGCTTCTACCTGACCGACAGTTGCAATTTTCACAGTATCATATGGAGGTACAAGTAAATCAAATTCCAATGAATACTGTATTGCAGTCGATATAATATTCTGCAATGATTTTTTACTTATTTCTTCGCTTCCAAAATTAGTAAATAACATTCCCATTTGGCGCTTTCCTTCAACAAAGTACTGTTTTTCATGATTGATAAATATCCTGGCAATAAGATAGCCCAGATCATCGACTCTTGAATACTTGAAGGAATCAGCAAGAAAATTATAAATATTTATTATTCCAGAATAGGCATTGTACTTGTTTTTCTGAATATATTCTGTTTTCCAGGCCGGATGTTCCCTGTCGAACTGAAAGATGTTTGAATGCATACTGAAAAGGAGGACATCTGCAGCTACCTTTAGCTGAACATCAAAATTACTTCTGTCTGTATATTCAAGCTTTATCCTCGAATCAGTACCAGCAAGATTGACATTTATGTCTTTGGTCATACTCTTAAGGACATACTTTAGGACAGAGAAAGATTGTAAGGTATTATCAAATACTTTCTGTTTCAGAAGCGACTTCTCCTTCAGGGTACTTATTATTACCGGCTTTTTATCATTCGGATTTGACATGACACGGTGTGAGTTTATTTAGAAGTATCAGACAACTAAAATAGTAAAAATTACATTTAATTAAAACAGGGACAATAGTATAGAAGTCCCTGCTGTGTATTAGTAAGATCTTGCAAAGAGGACCCTGCGTCTTGAAGGTTTCCCGGTGTAAATGCATTTTCCCTCCTCCTCAGGGCTGTCAAATGGTATGCATCGTATTGTTGCTTTAGTCTCTTCCTTTATCTTTTCTTCTGTCTCTGCTGTTCCGTCCCAGTGTGCCATTATGAAACCACCCTTGTCATCAAGGATTTTCAGAAAATCATCCCATTTATCAACAAAAAAAGTATTCTCCTTTCTGAAATTCAATGCTTTCCGGAAAATATTTGACTGGATTTCTTCAAGAAGTGCCGGTATGTACTCACTAACCTTATCAATAGGAATAGTCTCTTTAGTAAGAGTATCTCTTCTGGCAACCTCAATAGTATTATTCTGAAGATCACGCGGACCTATTGCCAGTCGTACAGGTACACCCTTAAGCTCATAATCAGCAAATTTAAATCCGGGAGTGTTATTATCCCTGTTATCATATTTTACTGAGATTCCTCTTTTATCAAGATCTGACTTTATTCTTACAGCAGTTTCAGAAATAGATGCCAACTGCTCATCATTTTTAAATATTGGAATAATTACAACCTGAATCGGAGCTAACTTTGGAGGAAGTACCAGACCATTATTGTCTGCATGCCCCATAATTATTGCACCCATTAGCCTTGTTGAAACTCCCCAGGATGTTGCCCAAACATAATCAAGTTTACCTGATTTGTCTGTAAACTGAACATCAAATGCTTTTGCAAAATTCTGTCCCAGGAAATGGCTGGTTCCGGCCTGAAGTGCCTTTCCATCCTGCATAAGAGCCTCAATTGCGTAAGTATCAAGTGCTCCGGCAAACCTTTCATTTTCACTTTTATAGCCTTTGATTACCGGGAGAGCCATGCTGTTTTCCGCAAAACCTGCATAAACATTTATCATTCGTTCAGTCTCCTCAATTGCTTCCGACCGCGTTGCGTGTGCCGTATGACCTTCCTGCCAGAGGAATTCAGTAGTTCTTAGGAAAAGCCTTGTTCTCATTTCCCATCGCACAACATTAGCCCACTGGTTTATCAGGATAGGCAGATCACGGTAAGATTGAATCCAGTTTTTATAGGAATTCCATATGATTGTTTCGGAAGTTGGTCTTATTATGAGCTCTTCTTCAAGCTTTGCCGTGGGGTCAACTACAATTCCTTTTCCTGATTCGTCTGTTTTAAGCCTGTAATGAGTTACAACAGCGCATTCCTTTGCAAATCCCTCAACATGTGCAGCCTCCTTGCTGAAGAATGATTTAGGAATGAAAAGTGGAAAATAGGCATTTACATGCCCTGTTTCCTTAAATAACCGGTCAAGTTCAGCCTGAATTTTTTCCCATATTGCATATCCGTAAGGTTTAATAACCATACATCCTCTAACAACCGAATTTTCAGCAAGATCGGCCTTTATAACCAGGTCATTGTACCACTGTGCATAATTTTCTTCCCGGTTTGTCAAGTACTTTGCCATTTTTTTGGTATGCTATTTGTTTTAACTTTGCTAAAGATTGAGCAAAAATAAACAAAAACTTCAGTTATTATTCAAAAAAGAAAGGCAGGTACGTCATGAAAGCAAAATACCACATAGGATTAAGTATAATACTCCTGATAGCCTCTTCCTCACTTAACGCACAATCGGTTGAGTTTGCCAGTAACAGGCACGATGGCGCAACTACTGTAGTGGTAAATAATTATCACAACGATTATGACTATTATTATTCATCCAGGATAAACAGATTTCATCGATCGTATACCTCATTCAATTATTATGCCCCTGTCTTTACTGAAACATATTGGTATAATTATCAGCCTTATAGCTGGGGTGTCAGTATTTATGATGGTGGAAGTTTTGGAATGGGATTCGGGTATTCTTCCGGATACTCTTCATATGGGTACGATTATGGCTATTCCAGAGGAGGCTATGACCCTTACTTTTCGAATTCGTACTATTGGGGATATGCACCGGCATATAACAATTACTGGTATACTCCGGCAGTAGTAAATATCAGAGTAGGATACAGCTGGTACCCTCCGGCTTATTACGGGAGAAACGTTTATGTTCAAAATCATCACCACTATTATGATAATAACAGGCCTGTTAAAACAAGCTATAATTACAGTCCATCCGGAAATAAGTCAGGGAATACTACAAGACGAGAATCCACCGCAGCAGATAATACTTCAGGTGGAGAAACACGGAGATATTTAAGTCCTTCAAAAGACAGAAGAGTCAGGGATAATGGCAATAACGGTGAAGGCAGTAATAATGCTAATAACGACAGCAACAGCAGCAACGGCAATAACGGCAATAACGGCAATAACGGTAATAACGGCAATAACGGCAATAACGGCAATAACGGTAATAACGGTAATAACGGCAATAACGGCAATAACGGCAATAACGGCAATAACGGGAACAATGGCAATAACGCCAATAATGAGAATAATGGTAATAATGGTAATAATGGTAATAACAGCAATAATGGCAACAATAATAACAGTGTAGACGACGGAAACAGAAGTAACAACACTAATAATGGCAACAATAATAACAGTGTTGACGATGGTAACAACAGCAATAATACTAACAATGGGAACAATAACAACAGTGTGGATAACGGAAACAGGAGTAATAACTCCAATAATGGGAATAATAACAACAGTAACAATAATAACAATCGCAATACGGGCAATAATGGTAATGGAGGCAAAGCTGACAATGTTGGGAAAGGTACTGGAATCAACAGTGCAGGAACTGGATCTTCAACCAGGACAATAGGTAACAGTAACAGGCCAGGTTCTTCTGCCGCTACAAACAATAATTCAAATGCCACAACCCGGAGCAGGAGCCAGTATGAGAGCGGAGCAAGAAGCAATGGCAATGTGCGTACAATATCTAATTCGAAATCTGAATCCAGGGTTACTTCTCCCGCTAGCAGACAACCCAGCGGGAATTACTCCTCAGGCAGGAGCAGATCATCTTCCGGATCTGTTTCAAAAGGTTCATTGAAGAGCAGTTCAAAAAGCAGCTCTTCAGGAAACAGCCAGTCGAGGAAAAGTACGTCATCAAAAAGTGATTCAAAGTCCTCAGGATCATCATCTTCAAAGACTTCCTCTTCTCGGAGAAGGTAATTTTGCAGAGACATTCAGTGGAAACTCGCATACAATGATAAAGCAGGATATAAGTTCAGGGTTGGATAACATTATGAAATTGATTTAGAATTTACTTCTTTTGGTATAATATTTGTGTTATATATTTTATAACTTAAATGCAAATCAATAATGAGAGCATTAGCATACATATCAGTCGGTTTCCTTTTTCTTCTTGGATCGTGTTCAGCAACACAATATGCAGGAGGGGAATACGATGATCTTTATTATTCATCATCTGACAATCCTCCTGTTAGGAGGCAAAATATAATAAGGGAGGAGATAGCCGAGCAGAATCTGAATGTAGATGACTACTATGATAACAAATATGCAGTTGATACTCTTGTTTCGGGACAGTTTAATGATGCACTTCAAAATAGTGATCAGGTAATTATAAATAACTATAGTGGTGGTAATGGGTATGACTATTATGATTCATATTCTGGAAGGCTGAACATGTTCTACGGGAATTATTTTGATCCTTACTGGCGTGATCCTTATTACTTCAGTTTTAATTATGGTTATCCCTATTCAAGTTTTGGTTTTGGATTTGGCTACCCATATTTCGGCTTAGGATTTAACAGGGGATGGGGCTATCCTTATTCCCCGTATTATTCTTACTACTATCAGCCATATTATGGAGGTTATTATTCGCCTTATTATTCGCGAGGATATTATTCCGGATATGGTGATGAGGATTCTTATGTTAATTATGGCAGGAGGGAAAGGCCAAGTACAATGTCATCCAGAGCAAATGCTAACTCAGGCGGCGGTGGGGTTAGTGCATACTCAAGGAGGGATGTTTCTTCCATGAATTCACGATCATCAGCTTCAGAAGGCAGAGTAAGGAGTTATGCAGGTAATGAATCTGCCTCTTCATCTATCAGAAGGACAGATCCTTCTGCAGTTACAGGGGTGTCAAAGGCTGCAACATCAGCAAGAACTGTTACACAGGATGCTAAAGGGGGAACTTCCCGCTCACCTGTTTCTGCAGGATCTGAGTCTGTTAGTTCACGCCCTGAATATAAAAGTACCAACAGGACCTATCTTCCAAGTTATAATAATCCAAGAATGAGTACTCGACCTTCATATAATAACAGCAGAACTCCAAGCGGAAATTCTTACCAGAAAAGCGGAAGTAATTACAGAAGCAATCCATCCTACAATGGCAATCAAAGGAGTACGGTCTCAAGGAGTAGTAATCGTGTGCAGTATTCTGTTCCTACCAGGAGGAGTGCTGAAAGCGGGGGAAGTATTTCATCCGGTTCGTATAACAAGTCATCCTCATCCGGGTATTCAGGTGCTTCAAGATCCGGATCCAGAAGTTCCTATTCGGGCGGCTCCTCATATTCATCAGGATCTTCTTCATTTTCTTCAGGGTCGTCTTCATATTCGTCAGGGTCATCTTCCCGCAGTTCTTCGGGATCATCATCCGGTAGAAGATAGATATCCTGTTGATTAGGTACTTCATAAGCAGCCCATTCCGGCTCAAGAGTGAAGGTTTATTTTTACAAAAGAAACAGTTTTATATGAAAAAGGCAGCTTTGATAGCATTATCAGTGCTAATGTTTACTGGGATAATCAGTGCACAAAATATAGATGATGCATTAAGATATTCACAGGTGTTCTATTCAGGAACAGCAAGGTACAATTCTATGGGAGGAGCATTTACTGCGCTTGGAGCAGATCTCTCATCATTGAGTCAGAATCCTGCAGGAATAGGGGTATACAGATCCTCCGAATTAAGTATCACTCCACAGTTGAATTATATCCGTTCCAACACGAATTTTAACGGATCTACAGCTGACTATCTTTATAACTTCAACTTAAACCAGGGTGGTTTTGTCAGAAACATGCTAAAGAATGATGGAACAAGTGGCCTTATTTCATTCAATATTGGCTATTCATTCAATATGACCAATAATCTGAATCAGAATTATATGGTTTCAGGTATAAATAATTCCAGCTCAATGGCAGATGCCTGGGCAGGATATAGTGAAGGGACTCACTTTACAGATTTAGAGGGTGCAGAAGGTATAGCATACGATACATGGATAATTGATACAATAACAGGGGCAGGTGGTAATTCCTATGGAACGGTTTTTTCAAACTATGGGGATAATCCCTCTTCGGTTTATGGACATAATGTAAAACGCTCAGCCTCTTATGAGGGGTACCTTGGAGAACATGCCATCTCGTTTGGGGGTAATTATTCAAATAAGATATTTTTCGGTGCTACCCTGGGTATCAATACACTTCGTTATAGTAGTTATTTTGAGCATATTGAGTCAACTGATGTTTCTCTGCCGTCCCAATTCAAGAGTTTTAATTATATCGATTATTTTGAGGACAGGGGAACAGGTTTTACTTTCAAATTCGGACTTATTGCCAAACCGGTTGAAATGGTCAGAATTGGCCTGGCTTTTCATACACCTACCTACTACAAAATTGATGAGTACTTCTATGAGGATATTTCATCCAAATTCACCGATGGAAGCACTTATCCGGCACATAATGAACCATTAAGGTTTAATTATGCTCTAAATACACCTTTCAGATTTCTTGCAGGAGTAGGGGTACAGGTTCAGAAGTTTGCTTTGCTAAGTGCTGATTATGAATACGTTGATTATAGCTCTGCTTATTTTTTTCAGACAGGTGATGGATATAATTACAGTGAAAAAAATGATGCTATCAGAGGATCACTTAAGGCTGTAAGTAACTTTCGTCTTGGAGGTGAATTCAGGCTTAATAAACTCTATTTCAGATCAGGATATGGATATTATGGAAAACCATTCAAATCAATTGAAGAGAATTCAGATCTTGATTACAGAACTATTTCTTGCGGTTTAGGATTCAGGGAGAGGAATATTTCGATAGATTTCGGATATGTGAATTATAAATCCTCACAAGTGAATTATCTTTATCAGCTCGATCCATGGTTTACGCCTGCTACTTATAACCTGGAAACAAATAAGAATATGTTTTCCCTTACTATGGGATTCAAATTTGGTTTATAATTCTTTGATGACTTCCTTTTTTTGAGGCTGCCCATAACAGGGCAGCCTCTGTTATTTACAGGAAGCCGGGGGCATCAGGACCAGTATTAAAAAGCAGATCAGCTATACTTAAACCTGGGACGAAACCATGTCGTTCTGAAAAGACCTGCAAGTATTCTTTATAGTCTCTTTTAAACTCCTTTTTTGGTGAAAAATTGTATCTGAAATCGCCGGGATTATTCTTTACAGGTGCGAAATGAGAAGTATATTTAATCTTTCGTTTCATTTTAACTGATTCAAGAAAGAATGTAGTTAGTTCCATGTTAAGGTCAAGAAGATATTCATGCCTGGCAGAGATTATCCTTTCAATGGCTTCAAAGTAATATTCAAAATATGGCGATGCTCTATAGGCGGCACTCAAAGCTCGCAGATGAACCTGCTGCCACCTTCTGGAATAGTCGATCCGGATATTTTTTATGACTGTCTTATGAAAACTGCCGAGAAGGACAGGTACAGACAGTGATTGAATCCCATTGGCTGAAAGAATATAACACCTGTTTCTGTATGTCTGTTTGAGATAATTCTCCTCTTTTTCAATTAAAACCTCATCCACATCAGATATTAATGAAAAGTATGCAACCGGGGGCAAGTATGCAGTTGAGACAAGTATCTTTCCTGCCATCGCAGAGTTTCATTCGATTTTATTAATCATGCTGGCTGAAAAGCCAGCACCAAATCCATTGTCGATATTTACTACAGTAACGCCAGTGGAACAGCTTGTCAGCATGGCAAGAAGCGCTGAGATTCCTCCAAAATTGGCACCATAACCAACACTGGTAGGCACTGCAATTACTGGTTTGTCAACCAGGCCTCCCACAACACTGGCCAGAGCACCTTCCATACCTGCTATCACAACAACCACCTTGCACTTTCTGATCTCCGGCAACTTGTCAACTAATCTGTGGATACCCGCTACTCCGGCATCATATATTCTGATTACATTGTTGCCAAGAAGTTCGGCAGTAACAGCAGCCTCTTCGGCAACAGGCATATCTGAGGTTCCTGCTGTAATAACTGCAATTTTGCTCTCCTGAGGGACTGGTTTTTTCTTCAGCACCGATATTATCCTGGCCATCTTATAAAAGACTGCTTCAGGTATTATTGATTTCACTTCATCAAACATCTCCTGGCTGGCTCTTGTTCCAACCACATTATTCTCCTTCTCAACCATCACCCTGAAGATCTCTTTTACCTGTTCTACAGTTTTTCCTGCACAATACACAATTTCGGGATATCCTGTTCTTATTTCACGGTGATGATCTATCCTTGCGAAACCAAGATCAGTGTAAGGAAAATTCTTCAATACTTCAAGCGCGTTGTCTATAGAGACGTTCCCTTCTTTTACATCATTTAAAAGTTTCTCGACTTCCTTGATATTCATATAAGTTAATTTTCTGGGTTCAGGCTGCCTGTTCTATAACCTTCAAGGTCCAAAGATATATATCTGAAGCCTATTTTCTTTAGTTGTGCAACAATTTGTTCTCTTTCAGGATTCTGGATTATCTTCTCAAGATACCCGGGAAGGCATTCAATTCTGGCTATATCCTCATGAACTCTGACTCTGGTCCCGGGATATCCTATTTCGAAAAGAATATTTTCTGCCTCCTCTATCATTTTCAGTAATTCAGTCTTTATTTCTGTATTGTAAGGAATTCTTGTAAGAAGGCAGGCCATAGCTGGTTTATCCCAGATATTCAGGCCCTCTTTTCGTAACTGCTCCCTGATTTCACTTTTAGTAATCCCTGATTCAAGTAGTGGGCTTCTGATCCCCATCTCTTTAAGAGCTTTCATACCTGGCCTGAATTCTCCTCTGTCATCAGAATTTGATCCATCCAGTATCGATTCATATTTATTAGTTCTGGCAAAATCAATTATCTGGTTAAAAAGGGTCTTTTTACATAGATAGCATCTTTCCACCGGATTGTGTCTGATTATTTCAGGGAAGGATAAATTAAGAATCTGGTGTTTAATTCCATGTATTTTAGTGAATTCTGTTGCTTCCTCTATTTCACGGGACGGAATATATGGAGTTTTAATGGTTACAGCTACAATGCCTCTTTTATTTGCCTTATGTGCCATATAAAGCAGAAAGGAGCTGTCTACTCCTCCTGAAAATGCTACTACAGCTGAATCAAGTTCCTTTAATATTCTGTTTAGTTTTTGTAATTTACTATCTGTCATACCTAAATGTTGTAATGTATTTTGTTTTTTACTTACATTGATAATCCTCACGCCTTACGCCTTACTATTACTTATCACTGCCATTACCCTGTTATAAACCTCCTTTACCGGCTTATCATTTTCTGCTGCTATCCTTTTACAATCATCATATTCAGGCTTTGCTGAAACCTCAACTCCGTTATAAAATGAACGTTTGATCCTTACATCGCCGAACTGGGTATTAATTGTTTCCAGTTTTCTTGTAAGTGTATCTTTCCTGAAAGGGAATGTTCTGATACCCAGAGAGGTGGATTCGCTGAAAATGATTTTCTTTACCTGGCTTGCAACGTCATTTTCACATATTACATGCAGAACGATTCCTGGTCGGCCTTTCTTCATAATTATATTTGAGAGAAAAACATCCGCTGCTCCGGCCTTAAAAAGTTTTTCTGAGATATGATCAAAAAACTCAGGATTCATATCATCTATATTACATTCAATCTGAAGTGCATCGTGTCCGGTTTCAGTCCCGGTAACTATTTCTCCAAGCGATACCCTGAGAAGGTTTGGTACATCAGAATGTTCTTTATGTCCCACACCATATCCTGTTTTTTCAGTTTTGAAAATTGTATCAGTACCAAAATGGGTCCCAAATGCAGCAATTATTGCAGCACCAGTTGGTGTTGTGGCTTCAAAGTCAACTCCTCCCTTTTTTACCTGAATACCTTTAATTATTTCTGCAGTAGCAGGTGCGGGTACCGGTAATCTGCCATGATCACATTTTACAAATCCTCCTCCAAGCTCAACCGGTGAAACATGAACAGCATCAGGATTAAGGGCATTGAAGCATATTGCTGCTCCTACTATGTCAACAATAGAGTCGATTGCTCCAACCTCATGGAAATGTATTCTTTCAATAGAAATTCCGTGAACGTGGGCTTCAGCTTCGGCAATTTTTATGAAGATTTTTAAGCTGAGGTCTTTTACCTTGTTATCAAGTGTTGAATCATTTACTATTTTTTCAATATCTGAAAGATGTCTGTGGGCATGCTCATGTCTGGTCTGTCTCACTGTAACTTTCGTACCATATATCCCATGCCGCTGATCTTTTTGTACAACCAGTTCCCATCCTTTAAGATTCAGTTTGTTCAATTCGCCGATCAAGTAATCCTTATCGATTCCCAGATCGATCATGGCACCCAGATTCATATCTCCGCTGATACCCGAAAAGCATTCATAACTTAAAATTCTCATAGTATAAATATGATGAGATGAAGTAATATTTTAACAATTCAAATCTCTTATGGTTCAGTGAATCCCAAACAATTATTGAGCTTACGGATTCCGGCTGCAAATATACTACTAAGAATCCTTAAGGCATTAAAATAAAATGTCTAATATGATATTTATCTCTATAAGTTAGTTTCTATCTTTCTACCTTTGACATTAGTTGCAAATATATATCATGAAACCAACTCATATTGAACATATCGGAATTGCAGTAAGTAATCTCGAAAAAGCGATAAACTTTTATGAAAGTACCTTCGGTCTTGAATGCTATAAAATAGAAGAAGTGCCCGATCAGAAGGTTCGAACTGCATTTTTTATGGTAGGTCAGACCAAAATTGAGCTTCTTGAGTCTACTGATCCTGAAGGACCTGTCGGGAAATTTATTCAGAAGAAAGGAGAGGGAATACATCATATTGCCTTTGCTGTTGAAAATATTGAAGAAAGATTATCTGAGGCCAGTAATTCCGGTATCAGTCTGATCGATAACAAACCAAGGAAAGGAGCTGAAGGTCTTGACATTGCATTTCTTCATCCAAAATCCACTTCAGGAGTACTTATTGAGATATGTGAACTTAAGAGATAAGCAGTTTTCATAATGAACCAGGCTGTTCATATTATATCAGTTAAAGTTCAGGTTTTCTTGTTTATTTCTTATTTTTATAATAATAAACAGCCGATACAGATATGAAAAAATCTGTTGCAGTAACAGGTAATTTTGGTCCCAAAGTACGATCAGACTGTGAAATTACTCTGGAGATAAAACATACAGGTGGTATTAGTTTTGAGCTTAATTCGAAAGTGAAAGCGCTCTATGGGAAATCAATAAAATCACAATGTCTTGAAATTCTTAAATATTTTGACATACAGAATGCCCGTCTGACCATTAATGATTCCGGAGCACTTCCATTTGTAATTTCTGCCAGGCTTGAAGCTGCTGTTAAGGAAATAACAGATGCCTCAGGAGAGTATCTTCCTGATATGATACCTGAGAATACAAATTCCACTACGCGTGAAAGATTCAGATATTCAAGACTTTATCTTCCCGGTAATACTCCTGGTCTTATGATCAATTCCGGACTTCATTCTGCCGATGGGATTATCCTGGACTTTGAGGATTCTGTTGCACCTGATAAGAAGGATGAGTCGAGGTATCTTGTCAGAAACGCTCTGAGACAAATAAACTTTTACGGAGCTGAGAGAATGGTCAGAATCAATCAGGGAGAACGTGGTTTGGAGGATTTAGAATACGTGATCCCACATTATGTAAATCTGATACTTATACCCAAGTGCGAGGATTCATATACAGTTGCGAAGGTTGAAAATAGGATCAAGGACATTCAGGAGAGACACAAAATCAGCAATGAAGTATTTCTGATGCCTGTTATCGAGAGTGCACTCGGGATTGAAAATGTTACTGAAATAGCACGTTCAGGGTCAGTTGCAGCAATGGCTATCGGGCTTGAAGATTACACCTCCGACCTGGGTGTTCAGAGAACATTTGAGGGCCTCGAATCGCTCTATGCCAGGTCAAGACTGATAGTTGCTTCCAAGGCAATAAGAATTCAGCCAATTGATTCAGTATTTTCTGATGTAAATGACCTGGAAGGCCTCAGGAAGACAGTCCTTTCTTCAAAAGCTATGGGGTTTGAAGGAATGGGATGTATACATCCCAGGCAGATTGCTGTTATAAAAGAGGGATTCGCACCTGATGCTGCTGAAATAGAAAAATCAAAAGATATTGTCAGGGCTTTTGAGGATGCCAGGGCATTGGGCTTAGGCGTAGTGGCCCTGGGATCAAAAATGATTGATGCTCCAGTTGTGAATCGCGCACAGAGGACACTGAATCTTGCCAGAAAACTTGGACTATTAAACGATAACCTGGAGGATACTAACCAATAAAATTTAATTAAAGATCAGGTAGATATTATATGGGAGGTAAAACAATAATCAATGCTGCAGGCAGGGAAATTCCTCTTGAGATAAATGGCAAGCCTGTTATTCCTTTTAAAGGTGTTGGGAGACACAAGCCTGAAGGAAGAAAATATGCACCGCTGATTCCTACCTGTACTGATTTTCCTGATGATGGAAACAAGCTTGCGGGTTCACTTGAAGAAGCTCTGTTAAAGTGCGGACTTGCTGACGGAATGACTATTTCAACCCATCACCATTTAAGGGACGGAGATCTTGTAAGTAATACCATTTTCGAAATAGCTTCAAAAATGGGAATGAGAGATCTTGTATGGTTTCCATCTGCCTCATTTCCATGTAATGATCCTTTAATAAGATATCTTGAAGATGGTACTATCAACAGGATTGAAGGGAGTATGAACGGGCCACTTGGCAGGTTTGTATCAGAGGGAAAAATGAAGGGTACTGCGGTTCTCAGATCGCATGGTGGAAGGGTTCAGGCTATACAGGATGGTGAGGTAAAGATAGATATAGCTGTTCTTGTGGCACCTTCTGCTGATATATTCGGTAATGCAAAGGGAACAGGTGGATCATCGGCCTGCGGCGTGATAGGTTATGCCAAAGCCGATTATATGTTTGCTTCGAAAGTGATTGTAGTTACTGATAATTTGGTGGATTTTCCCTGTTTCCCTTTTGAGATTGAAGGAAACTATGTTGATTATGTAGTTGTGGTGGATAAAATTGGAATTCCTGAAAAAATAGTATCAGGCACAACCCAGATCACAAAAAGCCCTGACAGGCTGCTTATTGCCGAGCTGACAGCAAAATTTCTTGACCGGTCCGGAATTCTTAAAGATGGTGTAACAATGCAGGCTGGTGCGGGAGGTACTTCACTTGCTATTGCAGTGTTTGTTAATGAAATCCTGAAGAAGAAAGGATGGAAATCCAGGTTTGGTTTCGGAGGTAGCACCAGATATATGGTAAAAATGCTGGAAGAAGGTCAGATGGGTTACATACTTGATGCACAGGCATTTGATCTCGATGCGGTAAGATCAGTTGAAGAAAATCCCAATCATATACCTTATCCGGTTTTCAATGCCTATAACTTTCATTCAAAGGGAAACCTGACGAGTATGATGGATATTATGATCCTTGGAGCCACAGAGGTCGACCTTAACTTCAACGGGAATGTAGTTACACACTCGGATGGTTGTTTGCTTCATGGTATTGGAGGCTGGCAGAATTGTCTGCATGCAAGAAATGTGATATTACCGCTACCATTGTTCCGCGACAGGATACCGGTGATCGTAGATAAGGTAACTACCTTATGTGGTCCGGGTGAATTGATCGATGTAATAATTACTGAAAGAGGGATTGCAATTAATCCTCTAAGACAAGATCTGATCAAAAGTGTTAAGGGAAGCGGACTGCCTGTTGTTTCCATAGAGGAACTCAGGGATGAAGCTGAAAGGATTTGCGGAAGGCCTCAAAAACCTGAATTTGATGAAAGAATTGTAGCTGTTATAAAATGGGTTGATGGCACAGTTATCGATGTTGTAAGAAAAATAAAAACTTAATAACCTGAAAGATATGTTTAAGTGTGTTGTATGTGGATATATTTATGACCCTGAGCAGGGCGATCCTGCCGGGGGAATCGAACCCGGAACAAAATTCAGCGATTTGCCGGATGACTATATTTGCCCGATTTGCGGTGCTACAAAAGATGAGTTTCTGAATTATAATTAGCTCCGCTGATCTTGTGAAGAGCTATATCATGAAGCTTCAGGCATACTGCAAATCACTTCTTTGAGCAGCATCCAGAACATTTGGGTTGATGCTATTTCAATCTTTTCTTCCGGTGTATGAGCACCTCTGATAGTAGGTCCGAATGAGATCATATCGATCCCTTTGAAGGTTTCATATATAAGGCCGCATTCCAGCCCGGCATGAATAGCTTTTACCTGAGGATCTTTGCCAAAGAGGTTTACATAAGCATTACTTGTGATGGCAAGTATTTCTGAATTCATGTCAGGCTCCCATCCCGGGTAACCGTCTGAGTGTTTAATTTCTGCATTAGCTTTAAGAAGGCATCTTGCAACTTTTGCAGCTGTTTCGTGTTTTGCTGATTCTACTGAGCTCCTATGGGTTGTTACTATTATTATACTATTATTATCAGTGAATTTTGCAGATGCAAGGTTTGTTGATGTTTCTACCAGATCTTCCATTTCTTTTGACCAGGCAATAACTCCATGAGGACAGCATTCCAGTGCTGCATTGAGCATCAACTGACTATCCTTGTCCATTGTGAATTCAGGTAATTCAGTAATATTTAAGGATATCTTAATATCCTTTTCTGTTTCACCAAAATACAATGACTGACTTTTATGAAAATCTGAAACCGATCTCTCGATACCTTCCCTTTTTGTTAAGTCTGATACAATTGTTGCAAACGCTTCACGTGGTATTGCATTTCTAAGATTTCCTGCATCAAGATTAGCAAGATTAACACCATACTTCTTGTCAAGAACAGATAGAAGCTGATTTATGATCTTTACAGAATTGCCAAGACCCTTATGAATTTCATCTCCTGAATGGCCACCACGAAGACCTGTTACAGAAATTTCAAAAGCACAACTGTTACTTCGTACAGGTATCGGTTCATAATGTAAAATTCCTATCGTATCAATTCCTCCTGCGCAGCCTATGTATAGAATACCTTCATCCTCCGAGTCAAGGTTTAGAAGAGTTTTTCCTGTAAAAAAATTTGGTTTCAGATTGATAGCACCTGTCATTCCTGATTCTTCATCAACAGTGAATAAGCATTCAATTTTTCCACACTTAAGGTCCTTGTCAGTAAGAATAGCCATCTGGGCAGCAATACCTATGCCATCATCAGCTCCAAGTGTTGTGCCGGATGAAGCAACCCATTCACCATTCACCAATGGTTTTATCGGATCTGTTTTCCAGTTATGAGGATGGTTGGCATTTTTTTCACCTACCATATCCATATGACTTTGCAGAACGACTGTTTTTACCTTTTCCTTTCCCGGAAAAGGCTGCCTGGTTATTAGTATGTTTCCGACTGCATCTTCCTTCGATTCAAGATTATTATTTGCTGCGAAATCCAGCAGATATTTCCTGATCATCCCTTCATTCCTGGAGGTCCGTGGAATGCTGCATATCTGTTCAAAATATTCCCAAACCTGTTCAGGTTTTAGTCTACTTAAAAGCCCCATTGTTAATATTTTTCCCCTTTTCAAAATTAAGCGACAAATGTAGTATAATTATTGTATTTATAGACCTTTAAAAGGATTTACATCAGTTTTAATCCATAAAAAAAATGACTAATTTTACTGAAGGATCATCGTGATGACTAACAATTAATTAGTTTATGAAAAAGCACAAAATAGTTACACTTCCAGGAGATGGTATTGGTTCAGTTGTCCTTAACGAGGCTCTGCGTGTTCTTGATGCAGCAGGTTTCAGTGCAGAGTATATTCATGGTGATATAGGCTGGGAATTCTGGTGTAAAGAGGGGAATCCATTACCTGAAAGGACAATTGATTTAATTAGCAAGCATAAAACAGCACTCTTCGGGGCAATAACATCAAAACCAAAAGAGGAAGCAAATGCTGAGCTTGATCCTTCGCTCAAAGATAGGGGATATACTTATTCAAGTCCTATTGTAGGGCTAAGACAGCTTTTTAACCTTGATATCTGTGTCAGGCCCTGTAAATCATATAAAGGCAATCCGCTGAATTTTATTCGCAGGGGAAAAGGCAATACAATTGAGGAACCTCTGATTGATGTTGTTATTTTCAGGCAGAATACAGAAG
>Ga0307375_10000506_pt1 | contig 48880 bp, 51 predicted proteins | sample TR1MG_FD_202531 | JGI IMG/M metagenome (GOLD analysis project Ga0307375, IMG submission 202531) | Soil microbial communities from Risofladan, Vaasa, Finland - TR-1 | ecosystem: Environmental > Terrestrial > Soil > Coastal area > Acid sulfate soil | place: Finland: Risofladan, Vaasa | collected...
CTAATTTCCCAAGCACTGAGTCCAGCACCGCCGGACTAAGCTTGCTGGCTCAACCCGCGGCTTTGACCGTCTCAGTGAGGCGGACCTTTTTCACGTCAGACATTGCAATCCATTTTACATAGAGAATACGAGACGCGATCAGTCGTCGCCAATCTGGACCAGATCGGGGACGCGACGAGGAGGGGCGACGGGCCGGCGCCGCGGAAGACGCTTGCCGATGGCGTTGGAGAGGAAGAAGAGATGTCCGGCGGTGAGTGGGCCGAGAACCTTGTGATGTCCGACGGCGGCGAGGCCCATGGAGGCGACGCATCCACACTGCGAGCAGTCGGGATTGCCGCCAAATTGACAGGGCGTGATGGGAGTGCGGAGGTCGGCCGACACGGTGGCGGTTGTCTGGGCAAAAATGCAACGGGCGGGCGATGCCGGAGGATGGAGAAATTCCCGGATCATACTTTCTTCCATGTCGAGCTTGGGATAGCGGGGACGCAGGTCGAGCAGTTCGCGGATGGCTCGTTCGCGTTCTTCGCGGGTGAGGCATTCGGGAGAGTTCTCGCCTTGTTGGGGCGTGAAAATACTCATCCATATTTTCGCGGTGTTTTCGTTTGCCGACCAGAAATGCAGGAAGCTTTCGAGATACTTCTCCTGGCGCATCATGGGCGAGGTGATGGTGCAGTGGACAGTGACGTGATGTCCACGGATGTTGGCCAGGATTCGATCGTAGGTGGCGGGAGCGCGGCGAATATTGTGCTCGGGCGGAAGGCCGTCGATGCTTACGACAATGGTGAGGCGTCGATATGTGGCCCAGCTTTCAGGCAGGGGACGGAAAGCGCTGGTGACAATTTGCACGTGAAGGTCGCGCTGGAGAAGCCTGGGGAGCAGGACTTCGAGCTCGCGATAGCGCACGAGCGGATCTCCGCCGACGAGCGAGAGATGAAGCGGTTGATATTGGTCGACGACGCGAAGAATGCCTTCGACAAGTTCGGCGCCACGATAGTCCGCAAGATCGCGGAGAGTTGTGGAAGGATCTCCAAGGTGTCCATCGTGATAGGCATAGCATCCGGGACAGCGAAGCGGACACTCACGCGTGATCTCGATGGATAGACTGGGGACGCGGCCTTCCAAGATGCGACGCCACGCCTGCAATACGTCAGAAGCTTTCACGACACACCACTTTCCAGCCTGTGAGTATTAGATGGCCGGAAAGTGGTTCTTTGCTGCAAATTTATGCTGGAAGTGGGAATTCATGCAGCCCATTTTGGGCGGGCTGCACGATTGACGGCGGCACTATGCCGAAAGTTGCTATGTACGGGATGCCTAGTACTGCGGCATCGAGGGATCGACTTTCGCGGACCATGCAAGGATTCCACCAGCAAGGTTCTTGACGTTTTTGAAGCCGTTTGCCTGAAGGAATTCCACGGCCTTGGCACTGCGTGCGCCACTGCGACAGTGAACGACGATTTCACAATTGGGGTCGAGCTCGTGGAGACGGGCGGGCAACGTATTCAGCGGAATAAGCACGCCGCCAAGATTGCATTGTTGGTATTCGTGGGGCTCACGGACATCGAGAATAAAGGGCCGCTTGCCGGCGTCACACCGGGCTTTCAAATCTTCTACGTGAATGACAGGAACGCTCAAAACTGCCTCCTCACCGTGCGAGTAATCTTCATATTATAAGAATGCAGGCTGGGTGGCACTCGTTACAAAAACGATATGGCATGTAGGTGGACAGGCGGTGCGGTATGCTGAAGGCGATGCATACGGAACGAATCGCGGAGCTGCTGCGGCCCTACGTGGGCCCGGAAACGGTGGGCGAAGAGACGCTCAATTATATATCGATATATATAGATATATTAACGAAGTGGAATGCGCGGATGAACCTGACGGCCGTGCGCGCTCCGGAAGACATGGTGCGGCGTCATTTTGGAGAGTCGCTGTTTGCGGCGTCACGACTGCTGGAAAGAGACGCGACGGGGACGGCGATCGACGTAGGATCGGGCGCGGGATTTCCGGGGATGCCGCTGAAACTCTGGGCCCCAGGGATTCGAATGACACTGATCGAGTCGCATAGCAAGAAGGCGACGTTTCTGCGCGAGGCGGTACGGGCGCTACGAGTGACCGGCGTGGAGGTGTTCGATAAGCGGGCAGAGGAATTTACGGGAAAGGCCAGCCTGGTGACACTGCGCGCCGTGGAGAAATTCGAGGCGGCGCTGCTAGTAGCGGGAGGCTTAGTCGAGCCTAGAGGCAGGTTGGCGATCCTGATCGGAAGTGGCCAAGTGGAGCAAGCACAGCGATTATTGCCAGGATTTCAATGGGAGGAGGCTATTCCGATCCCGGAATCGCAGGCCAGAGTGGTTCTTGTGGGGCATTTTGGCGAGTAACCGACCGTTACTGATTGCAATTTGTAATTTACACCTTGATAAAGATATGTTTCTTGTAGAGAACAAATGCTAGCGCGGTGAAGACGGTCACGAAGCAGAGCGCCCAGGCAAGCGAGGTGTGGATTGGCTGGCCGAGAGGCGCGAAGAAATGCTGATAGAGGTATCCCTGCCAGGAGAGCGGCTTGGGGCCAGTGCCGGGCACATGGAAGATGATGAGGCACTTGGCAACGAAGGTTGAGGCAAAGAAGACCGCTAAGGGGTTCGTCCCCAGCCAGACGAATGGCGCTGCCCAGCGTCGCCAACCTTTTATATCCACCAACCAGTAACAAAGCGCGAGCACGACACAGGCAAAGCCGGCGGTAAAGACCGTGTAAGAGCTGGTCCAGAGACTTTTGTTGATTGGGAACCAGCGTCCCCAGATGCCTCCAACGACAAGACCGGCGACTCCGGCTGCGGCGAGGCCATGGAATTTTACGTCTTGAGCCTGGTTGGAGCGGAGCCAGTGCCCGGCGAGGATACCGAGGAGGGTGGAGGCTACGGCAGGGAGTGTACTGAGAAGGCCCTCGGGGTCCCAGAACTTGCGCCACATGTGGCCGGTGAGAAAGAGACGGTCGATGTAAGCGGCGAGGTTGCCGACCATCCCGGAGGCATCCGGGGGGTTGAGGTTGCCCGGGCCAAAGCCGGGGACGGGGACAAGGGTCATGAGCGCCCAGTAGCCAAGCAGGAGCACGGCGATGGTGACGACCACAGGGCGTAGCCGACGGCGAAAAATGAGGTAGATCAATGAGGCCAGCAAGTAAACGAGGCCGATTCGCTGGAGGACTCCGAAAATACGGATGCGGGAGAGCGGGAAGTAGGGGAATCCGTTGAGAAAGAGACCGAGACCGAAGATGATGCCGGCTCGCTGGAGGGAGTGGAGGTAGAGGGCACGGGGAGTGGCGCCACGAGCGATGCGTCCGGCGAAGGAAAAAGCCAAAGAGACGCCAACGATGAAGAGGAAGAAGGGGAAGATGAGATCGGTTGGCGTCCAGTCATGCCACTCGGCATGGAGGAGAGGGTGATAGACGTATGCCCAATCGCCGGGATCGTTGACGAGAATCATGGCGGCGATGGTGGCGCCGCGAAAAATGTCGAGTGAGAGCAGACGCGATTGGGTGGGGCGTTCGGTGGTCACGGTCATGAGGAGCTTCCAGAGCGGCACTATAGTAGCAGATGAAGCAGAACGGTACGAGAGGATGTGAGGCGTTCCACGTGGAACAATTGAGGAGTTTGGGGAGAGTTTACTGATTGGATTCCCGAATGTTTGCGGAAAAGTTGTGGATTGTTCCACGTGGAACAGACGAGTTCGCGTAACCATTGTGGAATCAATGGTTATGGAGTGTTCCACGTGGAACACTTTACCCCTCAAAAACCGAGTTTCCGCCGGATTATCCACTGAATCCACAGAAGTCCGACAAAGTCACAGTTGCGAGTCGGGAGAGGCTTCGATAGTCTCTGAGTTCGCCAAACGGCGACGGGGCGGAGCCGTCTACCGCTCGTGTGCAGGAAGGGAATCATGGCCCGGGTCATCGCCATTGCAAATCAGAAAGGCGGGGTAGGAAAAACAACCACCGCGATCAATTTGGCTGCGTCGTTCGCGGCCGCCGAGGTCAATACGCTGCTGGTGGACTGCGATCCGCAGTCAAACAGCTCAAGCGGCATCGGCTTCACGAAGGATCCTGAACGGCCCAGCACGTACCACCTCATCATGGGAGAGATGCCGATCGAGGCGATTCTGCAGAAGACGGAGCTGGATCACCTATGGATTGTGCCTTCCAGTAAGAACCTGATCGGGGCAAACATCGAACTGGTGAACGCTGATTTCCGGGAATACCGGCTGCGTCATGCGCTGGAAAGTGTACGCGGCAATTACGAGTTCATTGTGCTGGACTGCCCGCCGGCGTTGGATCTGCTGACGCTGAATGCACTGGTGGCGGCGGACTCTGTGCTGGTGCCGATGCAGGCAGAATATTTCGCGCTGGAGGGTGTCAGTGAATTGCTGGACACGATTGAGCGCATACGTCAGGAATTGAACCAGGGATTGGCGGTCGAGGGCGTGGTGATGACGATGTACGACGAACGGACGAACCTGGCGCAAGGTGTGACGTCAGAGTTGAAGAATTATTTCGGAGACCTGATGTTCGAGACGGCGATTCCGCGGAATGTGCGGCTGGCGGAGGCTCCAAGCCACGGGAAGCCGGCGCTACTGTATGATCCACGGTCGCGCGGAGCGGAAAGCTATATCAAGCTGGCCAAGGAAGTCATGGATCGCCAGGCACGGCGGATGAACGGCACGACCCTGCCGGAGATCCCAGCCCAACCCTCAGCAGAATAGATTGAACCGGCACCCATCCCTGCGTAATGCTGGATGTGCCAAGTTATTGAAAGAAAAGGGAAACCATGCAGGCAACGAATGACAAACGGAAGGTGCTGGGGCGCGGACTGGATACGCTGCTGCCAGCAGCAAGAGGGGCGGCTCCGACACAGGCGGGTGAGGCCGTGCGCGAGATAGCCGTCGAACTCATTGATCGCAACCCGTACCAGACACGCATGCACTTTGACGAAGCGGCGCTGAATGAGTTGGCAGAGTCAATCAAAGCGCAGGGCGTGGTGCAGCCGATCGTCTTGAGGCCGACAGCGGGCGGACGCTTCCAGTTGATTGCCGGCGAGCGCCGCTGGCAAGCCTCGCAACGGGTGGGAAAGAAGACCGTGCCGGCCATCGTGAAGCAGGTTTCAAACGAGCAGGCGATGGAGATCACGATCATTGAGAACCTGCAACGCGAAGACCTGAACGCCATGGAGCAGGCGCGCGCCTACGAACGGCTGGGGAAAGAATTTGGACTGACCCAGGAGCAGATGGCGCAGCGGACCGGGAAGGAACGGTCGTCGGTGGCAAACTTCCTCAGGCTCCTGAAGCTGCCTCCCGACGTGCAGGCGATGGTGGCGGAAGATAAGCTGAGCTTCGGGCACGCCAAGGCGCTGATGGGACTGGATTCTCCGGAGGCGATGACGAAGCTGGCGCAACGGGCGGTGCAGCTGTCGATGTCGGTGCGGCAGGTGGAAGGCGCGGTCTATAACCTGATGCATCCGGCGGAGAAGGTAGAGGCGCCGGAACGGAAGGTTGACCCGAACGTGCGCGAGGCCGAGAAAGAACTGGAACGCGTGCTGGGCGTGAAGGTCAGCATCGACGACAAGAAGGGCAAGGGAAAGATCGTGATCCAGTACAAGACACTGGAGGACTTTGACCGGGTACTGGATGCGCTGGGGATGAAGCAGTAGGAAACCAGTTTCGAGTTTCAAGTTTCAAGCAACGAATGGGCGCGCTTATTGACGCGCCTTTTCCTGAATTACATACATCGAGATATGTCGATCTATTGAAAAGCCTAGTGGGCGGCGTTGGAGGTGAGCATGCCGATAACGAGTTCGCGGCCGAGGAAGAAGATCATGGCGAACATGCCAAGAATGCAGGCGCCCCAGATGAGGGTGACGAGTCGTTCGTTCTCCTTACTGGGAGGAGTGATGCCGACAACGAGGTGAAAGGTACGCATTAGCTTGACGAGAAGGTTCATGGCGCTCCGGGCAATCGGGCGGCCAGGACAAAGACCGCACGGAAGATAGATGCCTCCGGGGCAGACAGAGGCGCAAAATAGCGGGATCGACAGCGAACCTGACTCCGAAGATAGAACAATCCGGCCCGCGAGAAACGCCGGAATATGCGATATTCTAGTGAGTTTGCCGGCAGGGATTTATAGGGCGAGAACAACGTTGAAGGCGGTTCGCGGGAGCACGACATGCAAAAAACAACACTCGGTAATTTCGAAATCATAGCTATTTCCGACGGCGGGTATTACCTGGATGGCGGAGCGATGTTCGGCGTGGTGCCGAAGGTGCTCTGGGAAAAGAAATTCAAGCCCGACGAAATCAACCGGCTGCGCCTCGGATTGAACTCGCTGGTGATCCGCACGGGCGAACACACGGTGCTGATTGAGACGGGTATTGGCAATAAGCTGCCCGAGAAGAGCGTGAACATCTACGGCAATGACATGCTGCTGATGAAGGCGCTGGAAGAAGCGAAGGTCGCGCCGGACGAGATCGACATCGTGATCAATACCCACCTGCACTTCGACCACTGCGGATGGAACACAACGAAGCGCCCGGACGGAACGGTGATCCCAACCTTTCCACGCGCGAAGTACTACTTCCAGAAGGGTGAACTGGCGCACGCGCATCAGCAGCACGAGCGCGACAGGGTGAGCTACCTGACGGACAACTACGATCCGCTGGTAAAGAATGGGCAGGCGACGCTGCTGGAGGGAGACGCGGAAATCGTGCCGGGAATCAGCGTGAGGATCTATCCGGGGCACACGGCAAATCACCAGGCAGTGATATTCCGATCGAACGGAAAGACCGGGTGCTACATCGGGGACCTGATCCCGACGACGGCGCATGTGCATCCGACGTGGGTGATGGGATACGACCTGTTTCCAATCGACTGCATCGACAATCGGCACAGATTCTACGGCGAGGCGATTCCGGAACATTGGCTGGTGGCGTTTACGCATGACCCGCGAACTCCGTTGGCGTACGTGACGAAGACAGAGGATGGGAAGTACGCGACCAAGGCGGTGGAGTAACTTCAGCTATCCGCCCAGTGGGCAGTGCCGATTTACTTGCAGAACAGTATAAAGCAGGCGGACAATCGCTCCGCGCCTATCCCTATTGGAAAGTAGCATCTTCAACCATGCGACGATTCCTACCGACCCTCGCGACAACCCTGGCAAGTATTGCCTTTCAGGTCGCTCTGGCCATCTACCCACAGCAACTTAAAGCATACGCGTGGATTCTTCCTTATCTATGGGGTATATCAGCGATTCTTCTTTTACTCTGGCTCCTTACCAAGCCTAGGCCCGGCAACCCCTCTCAGCCACAAGACCTCGGTGGTACATCGATAAGTCAAGGACCCGCCGCAATATCTATAAATGTGAGCCCCACTTTCGCCCCGGTGATGTCCCAAGTTCAAACTAATACCCAATCCAGCAAACAGTTGCCTCAGCAGAAAGCACCACCCCCAATCTCAAAGCCGCACCTCACAATAACTGGACTGAAAATTACGAATGTAGGCTACAACGTACTCGGTAAATGGGGAGAAACCGCCCAAGGAAAGCCTGGCCTAATCTTATGGGTGGTAAACGAAGTCCCTCGGGTAGGCGAAAGAGGCTCTGTCGCCATGAACTTAGCAGCATCACTCGAGTTTCGCGACAACGATGGCAATCTTTTGTCGCAAGTTGGGCGCGCATACTGGCTATTCAGTTCCGCCAACAACATAGACCTACAAATCGGAGAGCGTAAAGCAGTTCTCGTCGGCACTTGTGGCGCCTGGCAGTGGTTTGCCTACAACAATGAGCGACTCTATCCTTTTCGGCCGACCGGCCGATGGACAGCACCCGTGATCGATGGTGACTCCTTTGACTACCCAGACTCCATGAATGTTCGAATGTCTCTGATCTCTACTGACACCGGAGAGACCCTTACTGACTACACTTTCCGCATTATCAAAACTGAATTCAGTTTTACTGTCGAAGAGCTACTCTAAAACCAAGGCGGTGGAGTAATGGGAGAAGAGCTGCGATTCCGGCGAGCGACGGAGCGCGACCTGCCAACGCTGGTGGCGATGCTGGCAGACGACATCGAAGGAAAGAAGCGGGAGATTGTGAGCGATCCGCCGGACCCGGTATATGTGGAAGCATTCCGCGCGATTGAGGCGTCGGGGAGCGTGATGATCGTGGTGGCGGAACTGGAGGGGAAGATCATCGGCTCGATGCAACTGGTGACGCTGCCGGGACTTGGCGGCCGCGGCGCGTGGCGAATGCAGATTGAAGGAGTGCGGGTGGCATCGCATCTCCGGGGACAGGGATACGGAACGCAGATGCTGCGGCACGCGATCGCCATTGCGAAGGAACGCGGTTGCAAACGAGTGCAACTGACGACGCACAATGTCCGCGCCGAGGCGAAGCGTCTCTACGAACGGCTGGGGTTTGTGGCAAGCCACGTGGGAATGAAACTGGAGCTGGGGCAATTGCAGGTCGTCGGTCGCTAGGCGTCGGTCGTCGGCACAAACGAGGACGAAAGTTCATACTGCGCCACCCAGCGGCCCTGTTCATTGCTTCATCAGTTCAATTCCCGTTTCCACGAGCAGCCCGCCGGAGTACACTTAGCTGGTACAGCATCCAAGGAAACAAAGCATGGCCACCGCACCTTCCAACGACCGAACCAGCGAAACGTTCACGATCAAACTGGATCGAGAACAAGATGGACGGTGGATCGCCGAAGTCCCAGAATTACCGGGAGTCCTAGCATACGGGGCCACGCGTGAAGAAGCTGTGTCAAGGGCCCAAGCACTCGCCCTGAGAGTTCTGGCTGACCGCATCGAAGTAGAAAAGACCTCTCGGAAGTCCGTCAAGTTCGCATGAACCTGGCAAAACTAAGGCACCATAAAACTACCCGACAAGTTTGCTCCCCAATTCACTCGCCAGCCGTGGCGAAGAATGGGAGCAACGTATGACTGGAAAGAACTGGCCCAGTAGTAAAGCAGCCATCGTGTACCGCGCTTTGCTGCGAATCGGATGGGCTCCAAAACCTGGACGAAAGGGTTCTTCTCACGTCCAACTCTTCCACTCGGAATATGGTGAATACACATGGGCCTTCCATGACTCGGTGGAGATTGGGCCTGTCATGCTGAAAAAAATCGCCAAGCACACGGGTCTGAAACCGGAAGACCTGTAGCATCCCCTACACTTGTTCGACGAGGTTGTCTCCGCAGAAGCGGGAGAGGATATGGCGCTCCTCGTCGCTGACGTTCAAGAATTCCAGGCCATAGCGGAAGCCGCGTCCGCTGCGGATTTTGCCTGAGAGGCGGAATTCCCGCCCAGTGCCTGGGAGCATGAACTCAAGTTCAACCGAAGTATCGACGGGGAGAGCGGACGGGGAAAGCACAGCCATGCCTCCGGCGGCGAGCGATGTGGCGCGCACGACCTCTCTCTGAAGCTGCCCTTCCAACTCCCAACAAAGACGTACACGGAAATCGACCTTGATACGCGTCCAGCGTCTCGATTGCGACACCGGTCAGACTCCTTGAAGATTTGTACAGCGAGGACGGGGGAACTTCCTATTGTTTTGTACTTTAGTACGGAGCTTCCAGGCAAGTTGCGTATTACATCCCGGGAATTTCCCGGGATCAATAGAGAACACTGCAAAATAAACTCGCCAGATGTTACGAGTTGGAACAAAATGCAAAGCGCAGCCGTAACATGCAATAGTGCGGGCGGGCACCAGTTTGATCGCGTTCCGTGTACGTCCCGTTCAGGAGGCGACGATGTTCTGCGATTCATGTGGAGCGCAGGTACAACCGGAACAACGATTCTGCGCGTCGTGCGGTAAAGCCTTTACCTCTTCCCCAACTGCATATCCGATTCCGCCAGCCATGGTCCCGGAGAACCGGGTGCGACGCCACATTCACATTCTGGCGATCCTGTGGATTGTGTACGCAGGACTGAAGTTCCTGGGCGGCGGATTCCTGTATGTCTTCTCACACAACGTTTTTCCGGGATTTATGACGCCGCAAATGCCATCGGAAGTTCATGGCTTCCTCGGAAATATCCTTGCACTGGTATCGGTGTTTCTCCTGGCAAAGGGCGTGGCAGCCGTGATTACGGGCATCGGGTTGCTGCAACGAGCTCCCTGGGCGCGCATTCTTACATTGGTGCTGGCATTCCTCTCACTGCTCGATATCCCGTTCGGGACGGCGCTGGGAATCTATACGATCTGGGTGCTGCTGTCGCGGGATGCGGACCACGAGTATGAGGCGCTGGAAAGAGGGATGATGTAGGTACTGGGTACTAGGCGTTAGGTATTAGGGGCGGCGGGATTCTTGCGCGTGGATCACGCCGCGCTGTCGTTCAGTAGCTTCTCAAAGAACTCTTCGACGGCGGAGAGAATCTGGTGCTCGTCGCGGGCGTCGTAGATGGCCTTGCGCAGATGGCTGCCGTTGTGGACGCCGTGGGTGAACCACGAAGCGAACTGCTTCATCTTTCCCGGCGAGTCGGGGAAGCCTTCCTCGATCAACATTCCGAAATATTTGCGGATCATGGCGTAGCGGTCGCGCTCGCTGGCAACGTCGTAACGGCCGGTGAGGGTGTACTGCGAGATCTGGCGGAAAATCCACGGGTTGGAGGCGGCGGAGCGACCGATCATGACGGCGTCGCAACCGGTGTGGGCGACCATGGCGGCAGCGTCTTCCGGCGTGCGGATGTCGCCATTGCCGATGACGGGAATCTTGACGATCTGCTTGAGGTGGGCGATCCAGTCCCACTGCGCCTGTCCGGTGTAACCCTGCTCGCGAGTGCGGGCGTGCATGGCGATGGCGTCGAGACCGCAGTCCTCGGCGACGCGGGCGAGGTCGCGATAGACCAGCTCCTTCTCGCTCCATCCGGCGCGGAACTTGACGGTGAACGGAATAGTTACGGCGGCGCGCACGGAGCGGAAGATGCGCTCGATGAGCGGGAGATCGCGGAGCAGTCCGGAGCCGCCATTGCACTTGACGACCTTCTTGGCCGGACAGCCGAGGTTGAGATCGACGAGGTCGAAACCGAGACCCTCAATCATCTTCGCCGCTTCACAGAGCGTCTCGGGATTGGAGCCGAAGAGTTGGGCGGAGATCGGATGCTCGTCCGCGTAGAAGTGCAGGTAGCGCTTGGCCTTCCGGTCCTTGGCGCGCAGGACTCCATCGGCCGAGGTGAACTCGGTCATCAGGAGGCCGCAGCCGCCCATCTCGCGAATGAAGCGACGAAAGACGGTGTCAGTGACGCCGGCCATGGGCGCAAGGACGGTGGCGGGAGCGATGGTCACGCGACCGATCTGGAACGAGGCCGGAACACGCGCCTCGGGCGGGGCTGTGCGCTCAAGCGGATTGTCGAAAAACTTGGACACTGTGGCTATTTTAGCTGGAAATCACTCGGAATTCGCGGGGAGTGTGCGAGAATGGCGGGCCAATATGTTGGACCAACTCAAACGCGTGCTGGTCGAGCGATACATCGGGGCGATCACGATCGGGCTGCTGGTGGCGAACGCGATCAAGGCCGGCATCGTGCCCTTCGCGTGGTTGTTGGGCTTGACTGTGACAGACATCTTCATCGTGAATCCGTTCTATCGTCCCCGCTCATGGATGGAATCCCTGCGGCTTAACTTCCGAATGGACGGCTACGCGATGTTCACCATTGTCCTGCCACTCGCGCACGCCCTCGAAATCGTGGCGGCGGCTGCGATTCTCTACATCTGGCTCTACCGAGTCCCAACAAATACTCAGAAGGGAAACTCGTGAAACAACTCAAACAGGTACTGGTTGAACACTACATCGGAGCGATTCTGATCGCCTTGCTACTGAACCGGGCAATCGATGACCTCCTCACGATTCTCAACCTCCCCTTGGTCAACATGATTCTGGAGCGAGTCAAAAGTCCCCTGATCCCACGATCTGCTCTGCCGCCACAACTCGGTATGGGAATTCTTGGGGTGGTGTTCTACGGTGCCTTTGCCGGTCTATTGCTGAAATGGCTCTACTTCCCGTCGCAACCTAAGATGATCGACGGTGCAGAGGACGGAGACGGGCAAGAGACTGACGCTCAGTGAGTTAGAGGAGTTGTTGAAAAAGTCCTCTATGCGTGTTGCCAAAGCACGCTGAAAAAATATCTGGATATCCACAGAACCCGCTGGAATTGCGGTTGACAGGCCGTCCGGCTGACGGAACAATCTCTCCATACACCAGCCCCCGGGACGATGGAACCCGGGCGTTCCCCCAAGGATAACGATTCAGGTTTCTGTGATCCCCGACTCGAACGCTGTGTCGGCTCGAACAGCCGTTGACCTTGGTTTCTACGAGAAGGAGATAGACATGGTGCGGAAATACTTGCCTGTGGTTCTGATGGTGTTAGCTGCGCTGGTATGCGCGCGAATCATTGCCTGATTGCTGAGCATGGAAAAGCCCCCGCCGGAGCGGAGGCTTTAATCTTTGGGCGTCATTTCCCCGAGGCGACTACGCCGCGGAGCACCCGACCACCCGGGTTACTGGTTGTCGCACGTTACTTCTGCTTGGGCTCGTTCTTGGCGTACTTGCGACGGAAACGCTCGATGCGTCCGGCAGTGTCGAGAACTTTCTGCTTACCCGTGAAGAACGGGTGGCAGGCGGAGCAGATTTCAACGTGGATGTCGCCTTTGTGAGTGCTGCGAGTCAAAAAGCTGTGACCGCAGGCGCACATAACGCGAACTTCTTCGTACGTCGGGTGAGTTGCTGCTTTCATAGTGGTTGCAAACCTCTGTAACAAAGTCTTTATTTTACCGGAATAGCGCGGAATACGGCAAGACGGGGGGGGGGCGCGGCACCTTTGGCCGTCCCATCCGTCGCAAGCGCGGCGGTATACTCGTGGCCAAGCCGAGAGCGGGTGTCTCCATGGCAACACGGGTACGGAAATTCCTGATCGTTCTGTTGGCGCTGAGCGCGATGGCCGCGGCACAGGCCACCAATCCCCAAAAAATGGACGACCTGCGGCAGTGGGTTCCGGCGGACGCCGTCGATGTGCGGACGATGGAACTGGGGCCCGAGTTGTGGGCCGTCTCATGGACGGAGTGGCAAGGGGTGACGGTGGCGAAGTCGCACGTGCTGGTGATTCGGACGCCGCGCGCACGGCGATTTCACGTGGTCTGGGATTCGGGGCCATTTCGCGGCGAAGGAACGGCGATCCAACCCTATCCGCAGTTCAAATACAGCGGACATCCGCTGGTCTTCGTCAGCGTAACCACCGGCCTGCGGCAGACGGAACTGTTTGTGCTGGGATCGCAGCAGAAATCGGTACACGTGCTGCTTCACCTCAAGAGCGCGGGGGTTGACGTGGAGCCGATGGGCAAGCAGAAGCTGCCGGTGCTGGTGGAACATTTCGATCCGAGCATGGTTGACGTGCCGCAACTCTACCGCTGGACGGGAGAGAAGTTCTGCGATTGCAGCCGCGAGTTTCCGGAGTTCTATAAGTTTCGCTACCAGTCTTACGGCATGGACTGGCAGACATTCTCCCCGTCGATTGCGATCAACTTTGCGCGGCTGGCGTGGCTGGGCGGAAACACGGGACTGGCGCGAGAGGCCCTGGCGCAGGCGCGACGGCAACTAGGCGACAAGAGCGATACGCTGAGCGAAGCCACGCGACGGCAGTTGGATGGAGTGACGGCGGAAATTGCGCGAGGACACGGCGCGACGGCCTGCGCTCCGAAATAAAGAAAAAGGCAGAAGCCGCGGGGCAACCAGCCGTACCATAGCTGACCACCACGCGCCTGCCGGTATTCAAAAGGGACAATCGCTTATGAATCCTTGCGAGCCCCAAAGACGAGCAAGATGACACCTAATGCAACGACGGCCGAAGGCACCCCGAACCGCCGAATGGCGTCCGGATTAAGCCACCCGCTCGTAATCCCGATGGAGATCAGGCCGATCAGTATGAGCATCACGCCAAAGGCACGAAGCACAAAGTGCAGCAAGGGGACGAGATTCAGAAAGCTGCGAGGCAGTAAACCAGCCGTGACTAGTTTCTCCGCTACTACCTTCGAGGTAAGCAGCCCAAACACAACAGAAATTATCAGGACCAACAGCGCATAGGGCAACAGGTCGATCATCGCCTAATACCCCACCGCATTAATACGCTTCGCACAGGTATAGGCGTCGTACAGGGACCAAAAGTACGGCAACCAAAGCCAAAACGTACACAGAACCAAGATACCCTTGCCCACATGGCCGTTATAGAACTGGCCACCGCCTGGAAAGACAACGGAGCAAAGCAGCGCCACGGTCGGATTCTTGATCTCCCTGATCTGATGGTACACAGGGGGTGGCGGCGCCTGTTGGGTCTGCACGTTCTGGATCACGATCGTGGGTTGCGTAGTTGAGCCCTGAAACTGCGGCCCTTGCACGCTAACGCCGCCAGCGATACCCAAGGGAACTGGAGTCGTCAGCGAAGCTTGACAATGCTTACAGCGAACAGCCGCGGCCAAAATTTGCTCTCCGCAATACGGACACGCCTTGGTGGCAGGAGTGATATCCTGCCCGGCAGAAGTTGTCGCCGGTGCGGCAACGGAAGTTGTCGCGCCCAGACTTTTACCACACCCCGAGCACACAACAGCTACGTCGTCATTCTTCACGCCACAGTTTTCACAAAACATCCGCAAAACCTCCGAAGACCTAGTTGCAGCCCACAAAACGCACGGGCACACTCACTAATAACTTTCCGAAATGTACCGCTTGCTAACGCGCACGCACTCTAGCGTACAGCTGGAGAATTTGCAAATGATTTGCACGTGAATTAAAGAGCGGCATGCAGGCAAACGAGGAGCCTCAGGCTTGCGGACTCAGTGCCTGAAATCAGCACGAGCCGTTACCTTGCTTTGCCACGGGCCTGGCGGGCGCCACTGCGGGCTATCCGGTTGGTCGGGGCGGAACACGCAGAATCAATTGCCAATCATGCACCGGTCCCCACCAGTGAAGAAGGGGTACTCCCATTAAAGAAAAAGGCAGCCGCTACCATGCGCGCTGCCGATATTCGCGAACGAGGATCTTCGCAAGCCAACGCTACTTTTTGTTGACCGCCTTTTTCAGTTCCACACCGGGAGTAAACTTCGCGACTTTGCGGGCGGCAATCTTGATGACCGCACCGGTCTGAGGATTGCGGCCGTTCCGCGCTTTGCGCTGCGAGAGTGCGAACGTGCCGAAGCCGACGAGCGTGACGCGCTCGCCCTTCTTGATGGACGCAGTGATGCCGGCGACCATCGTGTCAATGGCAGTAGCAGCCTGCACCTTGCTGATGCCGGCAGCCGCCGCAATCTTATCGATCAAATCGGCCTTGTTCATGCGCATGCTCCTTCGGAGATTGCTTGGGCGTATCTTGCGGACATTACGCTCCCACTGGAGGGGAGTGTCAAGCACAAGCACGCGGAAAGCTGCGCCAAATGCGGGTTTGTGCAACAACGGGAAGAGAAACTACGGCGGGACGGCACTTTACGGCGTTCACACCGGCCACGCCGGTCGCCCGGAAAACACCTGCGCGGACTCCAGCGAGCAGGGTGCGGAGCTCTCAACAGCACAGGAAAATAGGGCTTTTCCACAGAGATTCTGCTAATCCACAAGATGTGCACAGCAGGCCCGCGCGGGGGACATTGCGCGGGAACGCGGAGTGGCGCACACTCATGTGGTATGCGAGAGAAAGCGACGGAACCGACAAGCGCGAAGCACGAAAGCGAGTGTCCCGTGTGCGGCGGCAGCGGGTGGAAGATGGTCCCGGAAGAGCGCGAGGGACGCAGGCTGGAGAAAGCCGTAAGGTGCGACTGCTTCAAGCAGGCGCAGGGAGCACGGCTGCTGACAAAGGCGCGCATCCCGAAAAGATACGAGCATTGCGAGCTCTCGAACTTCGACTTCGAAGGAACCTTCCGCTCGCTGGCTCCGGCACGGCTCGCCGCTTATCGCTTCGTGGAAGACTACCCGGTGGAAAGCGCAGGGCTGCTGCTGATCGGGCCGATCGGCGTGGGCAAGACACACCTGGCGGTCGGCATTGTGAAGGAACTGATGCTGCACAAGGGCTCACAGTGCCTGTTCTATGACTATCGCGAACTGCTGAAGGAGATCCAGAACTCCTACAACTCGTCGGTGCAGACGACCGAAATGCAGGTGCTGCAGCCGATCTTCGACGCCGAGGTTCTGGTGCTGGATGAACTGGGCGCGGTGAAGCCGACAGAGTGGGTGTGGGACACGGTTTCGCACATCCTCAATACGCGCTACAACGACAAGCGGACGACAATTATCACGACGAATTACAAAGACCTGCCGCCGGGAGGTGGCGAGACCGAACGCAGCAACAATTACTCCCCCGCGAGCCGGGCTGCACGGGAAGAGACCCTGGGCGACCGCATCGGCGAACGAATGAGGTCGCGGCTGCACGAAATGTGCCGGATCGTGAAGCTGGAAGGCGACGATTACCGGATGAAGATGAAGAGCGCGAGCTATCACCAGTAAGTGCCAGTTGCGACGGTCGCCGGAAGTCCCGGGAGTTGGCTTGCGGACTCGTTCCTTTTCGTCGATTTTGCCGTTTTCAGGCCACGCTAGCTTTCCCGGCCGTCCCGTGGTAGCATCCTAGCCCTGCTATCGTTCGCGACTTGTGTGGCGCTTCCGCTCGTTTGGACCGCCTGCCTCGCCGTGATTCTTATCCACCCTTTGACCTCGCGAGGTAAGCGTGAAGAATATCTATGTAGGCAATCTCTCCTTTCAGACGGACGATGACACACTCCGTACGACATTTGCGCAATTTGGCGCCGTGGAAGCGGTAAACATCGTGCGTGACCGCGACAGCGGCCAGCCGCGCGGGTTCGCTTTTGTCGAGATGTCGAACGACAGCGAAGCGGCGACAGCCATGGAACAGTTGAACGGTTCGACGCTCGACGGACGCCAGATCACGGTGAACGAAGCCCGTCCCAAGACCGAGCGCGGCGGTGGTGGTGGTGGTGGTCGCGGCGGGTTCGGTGGCGGCGGCGGACGCGGCGGCTTCGGCGGCGGCGGCGGTGGTGGACGTGGCGGCAACCGCGGTGGCGGTGGCGGCGGCGGACGCGATCGCGGTCCACGCTGGTAAGTTCGAGACCGGCACAATCAGCAAGGGCACGGGAACCACGGAAAAACATCTCCGGGGCTACCGTGCCCTTCTTGTTGTGAGAGAGAACCAAGCCACGGATGCCGGCGGATCGAAATACCGGGGGAGGGCTAACAATCCGCGAGCATCCATGGCGACTGCCGTACTAGTCGCGCCCGCTGCGAAAAATAATCCGCGCGGTTACAAGTACTGCAAACGCAGCATCGACGGCAGAAATCCGTGGCGGGCGGCGCGGGTGTACCAGCGCTTGGCCTGCATGAGTTCCTCGGCGGCCTCATAGGCGGTCGCCACCAGGAATTCGGCGTGTGCGTGACCGGCATAGGCGCCAACCGCCAGCGCCAGGCAATCGTCGTCGGAAAGCATGCCATGAATCTGCGAGAAATTGACCAGGAACCGCAGGAGTTCGCGAAGTCCGGCGCCGCGCGTGACTGGCCTGCGTTGGGAATCCTGCCGTGCCGGGGCTATCTCCATCTCCAAGGTTGTCTCCACAGCTTCATCCTCCTGCCATCCACGATGCCGCAGTTATAAACATCTGCCTGTGACGTACGTACCACGCGAATGTTCGTTGCGTCACAAAACGCCCGACTGGCGCGGGTTTCGACTGGACAATCACATGCCGAAAACCATCCAGCGTCCCGTTTTCACGATGCGCCAATACATTCCCTATCGTCAATAACCCGCACGGGGATCAATCGACTCGCAAAGGGGCACCCTGGTAACCGACACAAAGGCCATATGACTTGGGCCTCCCGCGCGTGACGGCCATAGGTCCTGCTATACTGCGAGCGCATTTTGCGGAGGAATATTGGCTTTCAATTCACAGATGCAACGATTGAGGCGAGTCGCGCGAGCCATCGCCGGGAAAGACGCCCTCTATTATTACGACCGCAACTGTGTTGTCGCCGAGTTCGGCGCTGTGGGATGCGCGTGGACAATCAGTCCTGCACACCTCTGCGAAGCCAGCCAGGTTTACTCATTCGGCTTAGGTGAAGACATTTCCTTCGATCTGGCAGTGATCGAACGCTTTGGCTGCACGGTCCATGGATTTGACCCGACACCTCGGTCTATCCAGTGGGTCAAATCGCAGAGAACACCACCACAGTTGAAGCTGCACGAGTATGGTCTGGATAAGTCAGACGGAGTGCTGCGATTCCATGCCCCGGCGAATCCGAACTTTATTTCACACTCAGCGGTCCACCACCAAGGCACTTCGAATGCAGTCATTGAGCTCCCGGTGAAATGCCTCGACACCATTCTCCGAGAACTAGGAACGGACAAGATCGACATCCTGAAGATGGACATCGAAGGTTCGGAGTATGGGGTTATTCCGACAGTGGTCGAAAACCGGGCGCGCATTGGACAATTGCTGATCGAGTTCCATCACCGGTTTGAGGGTATTGGGATTCGCCAAACGAAGCACGCCGTTGCCACCCTGCGGCAAAATGGATTTCAGTTATTCCATGTGTCGCCGAGTGGTGAAGAACTCTCCTTCCTTGGACCTGGGTCGCCCACCAAGTAAAACTCTTACCGGGTTCGACCCCTGTTTCGGTCCTTTTGATTTGCCGCCTCACGTTTTTTCCATTCGTGCGCTAATCTTGTGAAACGATGCCAGCACACATCAATGAGTTTCTAGCGGAACACGATGCAGAGTTTTTCGCCGCGTTGCCGGCATCGGCGGCGGTGTTCGTGCTGCGCGGAGAAGACGCGAACGCCGAGCCCTACGTCAGCAAGACAAGCAACCTGCGACGCAGAATGATTCGCCTGCTGAGCGCCGCAGAAGGCGCAACCAAGCGACTGAATCTGCGGGACCGCGTGCGCTGGCTGGAATACTCGCCGGTGGGATCGGACTTCGAAGCGGGATACGTGCTCTATCGCGTGCTGCGCGAAACGTTTTCCCTGACGTATGAGAAACGTCTGCGATTGCGACCTGCGCCGCTGGTCAAGCTGATCCTCGATAACGAATATCCGCGCGTCACGGTGACGGCGCGCATTTCATCGATGCGCAAGGCAACAGCGGAAGGTTCTGCGCGGGCCCGCTACTACGGGCCGTTTGCTACGCGGGCGGCGGCGGAACAGTTTGCCAACGATTCACTCGACTTCTTCCTCATCCGCCGATGCACGGACGACCTGCATCCCGACCCGGCATTTCCCGGATGCGTGTATTCGGAGATGAAGATGTGCATGGCGCCGTGCTTCAAGGGATGCACGGACGAGGCGTACGCGAACGAAGTGGAACGCGTAGAACACTACTTCACAACCGGCGGGCGTTCACTGGTGACGGAGATTGCGGCGGCACGCGACAAGGCGAGCGAGGATCTGGCTTTCGAAACGGCGGCAGCGATGCATGCGAAGCTGGACAAGCTGAACGCGGTGCGCGGGCAACTGCCGGAGTTGGTAAGGCGGTTGGATCGACTGAAAGCGGTGATGGTGCAGCCATCGCACGAACCGGAGTCGGTAACGCTGTTTCGCATCGAAAGCGGCATGATCTCTCCGCCGGTGCAACTGCACATCAGCGCCAAGCAGACGGTGGGCGAAGTGAAGACGCCGACGTCGATGGAAACGCGCATTACGGAGGCGCTGGCCACGGCGCAAGATCCGGATGTGCGCTCGGCTGTGGAGTGGATGGAACACCTGGCGATTCTCAAGCGCTGGTATTACAGGACATCAAAGCTGGGAGAGTTGTTTCTCGCGGACGACAAAGGCGAGCTGCCAATGCGACGCATCGTGCGCGGAGTGTCACGCGTCTTTAAGGGCGAAAAGCCGCAGGGCGACCTGAGCGAGACATCGAAGGAATACTGGATCATGAGAGGAAGTGAGAAAGAAAGTGAAAAGGGTAAAGGAGAAAGTAAAAAGTAAAAACATAAGAACAAGACGGCGGTAATAGCCCAACATTCCTTTCTACTTTCCACCCTTCCTTTTACTTTTCCCTTTTTACTTTCCTCTACTTTCTACTTTTCTTGCGGAAGACGACGCGGAGTTGATCGCGCCAGCGTTCGTCGAGGCCGACGAGCTTCCACTCAATTTCAGGTGAGAGATAGCGCAAGAGGGCGTCGGTGGTGGGGTGAACGTGGAGCGCGGGCGCGGCCATGATGAGCAGCGGATCCAAGGGAGAAAGCTCGCGGCCGGGAAAGTAGCCATGCTTCTGGAATTCTCCACGGCGATGGTGCCAGCGCACGCGTGCCCAGTAGTCGAGTCCCTGCATTGGCAAATGTACATCCTCATCCGCCTTCAACTCGATGACGGCAAGGCGGCCCTCACGGGTAACGCCTAGCAGGTCGATCATGGCGCGATCACGAGCGGCAAAGGCCGGCACCTGCGCATAGACGCACGCGGAGTCGAGACGATCGTCGAGCACGGAGACATCGCGCTTGACGATGGATTCCAACCAGCGCTCGCCGTGCATGCGATAGAGAGGATCGAGGCGGTGACGGTGCTCTCGCGCCTGGACGAGACGCGCGACGAGTTCCTGGAAAAATGATTCGGTTGAATCCGAGAGAGTAAACTCGGCGGGCGCCGCGCCAAACGTGATGCGCTCCGCAAGACGAAACGAGCCGGGCTCCGGTGTGACATCCGCGCGGGCGAACTCGAGACCATGGAGGCGGAACGAGAGCTCCGAGGCGGATACGACAACGACTTCCGCCAGCGGCGCAAGGGCAACAATGCGCTCGACGGATGAGGAGAAACGCGCAAGGGTCTTCTCTCGGCTGGGACACTGCACGAGTCGCGTTTCAAGATTGGCGAGATCGGCGAGCGCGAGACGCGTGGCAGTCTCGCTGGATTCGTCGGTGGCAAAGAGATGCCACTGCGCGGCGTCAGGATGAAGGTGTGCGAGACGAAGCTGCGGGACAAATGAGCGTCCGGCGGGAACGAAGACGGCCGCACCTTCGACGTGACCACGGTCGGAGAGACGCTCGCGACATTGCTCCAGCCAGAGCACGGCGATGCTGACGATGGCATCGACGGTGGGCTGCGCTTCGCCTGCGCCAACGCCGATGACGGCAAGATACGAGCGTCCGCGATGAATGACGCCGCGCGTATAGGCAGGGCCGAAGGAATGTTCGAGATCGGCGCTGGTGGAGAGCTTGCCGACGGTCCAACCGGGGAAGGTTCGCTCAAGGATGCGATGGAGTGTGCGCTGATAGTTGGCACGCATGACGCGCAAAGTGGAGGGTGCGCGGCGCTCGGCCTCGGCGCAGAGTTCCATGCGCGCGGGCTGCGCTTGTCCGAAGCGCACGACGGAGAGGCGCAAAGAGCCGTTCTTCAGTTCCGCACCGATGACGCGGCGCACGACGTTGCGCTCCTCGGACCAGATTTGCAGGACGCACTTTTCGCGCTCGGGGGTGAGCGAGTAGCGCGCGGAGGAAAAGTCGAAGATGGTCTCGCCGCCTTCGACAACGATGGCATTGGGATGATCCGCGAGGTAGCTCTCGATCTCACGCGCGAGTTGTTCGGCGGAAACGGCCATGGGCAAAGGTCTTCGCCCTTTGCTGACGCGAGGGCAGGCCATTGTGGCATTGGAGGCGCGGAGGGCCCTAGCGCGGGCCTCACAGGGCGATGTGACGAAAAGAAAACGCTACCGGGCGTCGCGCAGCATGAACCAGTTTCGGGTGCCGATGACCTGGGTCTCGGCGACGGTACGGAAACCGTAGTGCTCGTAGAAGCGGACGTTTTCGGGCTTGTCGGTTTCGAGGTACGAGAGGGCGTGCTGCTCATCCATAAGGCGACAGAATTCGGTGAGCAGGGCGGAGCCGATACCAGCTCCCTGCAAGGTCGCGTCGACGGCGACGGGGCCGAGATGCCAGTGCGGCTGCGGAGGATCGTAGCGTCGCCAGATGCCGAACCAGCGGATGACGCGCAGGGCCACGGGGACAGGGTGTCTGAGAAAGAGGCGCTTCCAGAAGCGCAGGCGATCGCGCAGGGTCTGGCGACAAGTGCCGGGAGGATTCATGCCGCAGACACCGACGAGTTGCTCGCCATGGAACGCGCCGAGGTACGAGCCTTCGCGCACGGCCCCGGCGATGGAGGAGAGGAAGTTGAGTTCCAGGCAATGGAGGCGGTAAACGGGATTGGGGCCGTAGGCGCGGATGTGGTTTGGGTTGTCGCGCATGCCACGGGCGCAGACACCGGCGGCGGCTTCCACATCCAGCATTCGCAACGGGCGAATGGTGACCTCGATGGTGTCGTATCTTGGCATTGCCGCGATGTTGCTCCGGGTGGCGGCGGAAGGCAAGACGTGAAATGCAGGCGGCGGTGACGAGAGTCCCACGTGTGAAATAATTGTCAGATTGGGGTGCGGTTGCGGACGCAATAAGGGAACTTGCCGGGGATCGGTGGGTCGTTGGCGGAGTGGCGGGCATCCAATCGAGTGTGGCTTTGGGTATGACTACTTTGAATATGACTATGGATAAGCGGTTCTTTTTCGAGAAATACGGCTTGAACGACAAGGACGTGGAACGTTACCTGGCGGCGGCACTTTCCGCCGGGGGCGACTACGCGGACCTTTATTTTGAATACGTTACCTCCACGGCGCTGAGCGTGGACGAGTCGATGGTGAAGTCGGCTTCGCAGGGAATTTCGGCGGGATGCGGCGTGCGCGTGGTGGCGGGAGAACGCACCGGCTATGCCTATACCGACGACCTGGCGCCAGAGCGGATTCTTCATGCGGCGAAAACCGCCGCGATGATCGCCAGCGGGCCGGCCAAGACGCCGGTGGTCAATCTGAAGACCAATTTGCCCCACGATCTTTATCCCGTGGTCGTGGCATCGGTGGATGCGGAAATCAGGCAGAAACTCGACCTGGTGATGCGGGCCGACAAGGCGGCGCGTGCATTCGATCCCCGGGTCAAGGAAGTGCGCGCGAGCTACGCGGACGAACTCAAGCGCGTGCTGGTGATCGGGTCGGATGGCACCTATGCGGAAGACTCCCAACCGCTGACGCGCATGAGCGTCTTCGTGATCGCCAAGTCGGGCGAGACTTCGGCCAAGGGAACTTCGGGCGGCGGCGGACGTCACGCACTGGATGCGTTCCTGCTGGAGAAGACACCGGAGCACTTTGCGCGGGAAGCGGCGCGACAGTCGATCATCCAACTGGATGCGAGGGAGTGTCCGGCAGGAGATATGGAAGTGGTGCTGGGGCCGGGATGGCCGGGAATCCTGCTGCATGAGGCGATTGGGCACGGACTGGAAGCGGACTTCAATCGCAAGAAGACCTCTGCGTTCGCGGGACTGCTGGGCAAGCGCGTGGCCAGTGACAAGTGCACGGTGGTGGACAACGGCACGGTTCCGGGACGGCGCGGATCGCTGAACGTGGATGATGAAGGCAATCCGACGAGCAACACGGTGCTGATCGAGAAGGGCATCCTCAAGGGATATCTCGCGGACAAGCTTTCGGCACGATTGATGGGCCTGCCAAACACGGGCAACGGACGCCGCGAGAGCTACGAGCACATTCCCATGCCGCGCATGACAAATACCTACATGCTGGCCGGAGAGGATTCGCCGGAAGATATTCTGCGCTCGGTGAAGCGCGGACTTTACGCGGTGAACTTCGGCGGCGGACAGGTGGACATCACGAACGGGAAGTTCGTCTTCTCCGCCAGCGAAGCGTACCTGATCGAAGACGGCAAGATCACCGCGCCGCTGAAGAACGCGACGCTGATCGGCAACGGTCCTGACGTGCTGACGCGGGTCAGCATGGTGGGCAACGATCTGCAACTGGATGAGGGCGTGGGTACCTGCGGAAAAGACGGACAGAGCGTTCCCGTCGGCGTCGGCATCCCGACGCTGAAAGTGGACCGCATGACAGTGGGCGGAACGGGGACGGCAGAGTAATGGCGACGACTACATTGACACAGATCGATTTAAAGGAATTGGCGGCTGACGTGGTGCGCCGCGCGATGCGCATGGGCGCCACGGCGGCGGAGTGCGTGGTGGGCGAGGGCTCGGAGTTCTCGACGGCGGTGCGACTGGGCGAGGTGGAGACGCTGAAGGAGTCGGGTAGCAAGGCGCTCGGCGTGCGTGTCTTCCTGGGACAACATACGGCGAACACGTCGACCAGCGACCTCTCGTCGGAGGGCATCGACCAGATGGTGCGCTCGGCGGTGGAACTGGCCAAGGTGACGAGCGAAGATCCGTTCGCGGGGATTCCGGAAAGTTCGCAACTGGGGCAGATTCCCGGTGACCTCGATCTCTATTACGACGACGTGTACTCGCTCTCGACGGCCGACCGCATCGACTACGCGCGGCGCGCGGAGAAGGCATCCATGTCGGTCGACCCGCGCATACAGAACTCGGAGGGCGGATCGTTTGACGCCGCGACAGGACGCAAAGTGCTGGCCAACTCGCATGGCTTTGTGGGCGAATACCAGCGCTCGTACTGCTCGGTGTCGGCGGTGCCGATCGCGATTGACGAGCGGGGCAACATGCAGCACGACTACTGGTACTCGATGTCGCGCACGCTGAAGAAGCTGGAGTCTCCGGAAGAGGTGGGACGGATCGCCGCTGAACGCACGCTGCGCCGCCTAGGAGCGCGCAAGGTGAAAACTCAGCGCGTGCCCATCATCTTTGACCAGCAGACTTCGCGGGCGCTGCTCGATCACATCTTCGACGCGGTGAACGGCGACGCCATCTATCGCCACGCCTCGTATCTTACCGGCAAGCTCGGCGAGAAGATTGCCGGAGGAAATATCACGGTGATCGACGACGGCACCATTCTCGGCGGCTTCGGCACATCGCCCTTCGACAGCGAAGGCGTGCCGACGCGGCGAACGGTCGTGATCGAGGATGGCGTGTTGAAGTCGTACATGCTGAACACCTACACGGCGAAGAAGCTGGGACTGGCGACCACGGGCAACGCATCGCGCGGACTGGCCGGAACACCGGGCATCGGCAATGGAAACTTCTTCCTGCAACCGGGCGCGCGGACGCCAAAGGAGATGATTGCCGACATCAAAGAAGGCCTATATGTAACGGAGTTCCTCGGCTTCGGCGTGAACCTGGTGACCGGAGATTTTTCACGCGGCGCAAGCGGACTGTGGATACACAACGGAGAGCTGACGTTCCCGGTGGAAGAAATCACGGTGGCCGGAAACCTCAAGGACATGTGGCTGAACGTCGCAGAGATTGGCAACGATCTCGAATGGCGCGGCGCAGTAGCCTGCCCGACAATCCGCATTGAAGGAATGACGGTAGCGGGAGAGTAAAACAAAGTAGAAAGTAAAAAGGGAAAAGTGGAAAGTAAGAAGAGGGCTGCCGAGAGGCAGCGGTGAGTCTCTTTACTTTTTACTTTCCCCTTTTTCTTTTTTACTTCTTGATGAGTGTCTTGATGGATTGCACGACGTTCCAGAGGAAGGTGCAGGTTCCCGCGACAACGGCGGTGGGGATGGCGACGTGCCAGTAGGCGTTCGTCATGTTGGCATGTTCTCCGCGAATGGCGGCAAGAGTTGCGGTGCCGATGATGCCACAGAAGAGTCCCACGGCCATGCCGGCAGCGGTAAACAACAGCGTAAGCAACAGGGTGCGGAAGCCGAGCATGATGCATCGGACGAACCACCCAGGACGCGGCTTGGCGGAAGGGGTAGCGGCGGAAGCCATGAATAAAGCCTACAACAATTTTCGCGGTGACGGATTGCGGAATTGCAGTTTTGGACGGTGGCGGGCCTGAACGGAATCGGCCAGCGGCGATCTTTGGCGGTCCCCCTCTTTCGTGCTCCCGGTACGCGCTGCGCTACAATAGGGGTTTCCATGACCCAGAACGCCCTGACCAGCACACACACTCCGGCGGAGATTATACGCATCGCTCCGGTGCAGCAGGCCACCAATGGCATCTGCTACAGCACCACCGGCGAAATCAACCTTCCCGCCTCCGATCTCGAACACATGGTTGCCTCGGTGCCGACGGCGATTGCCGCGGCGCTGACGCGCAAGGCGTTCTACTTTGTCCCACTGACCGTGGTGCAAAACGAAGAAGTGCTGATCGCGGACCGCTACGACGTGGCACTGAGCGACCAGGCGGTGTGCCATCGCAATTATGAATCCGGTGATTCGCAGGCCATCTTCATCTCCACGCGGCTGATGGACGACCGCTTCTCGGTGGGCTTCGAGTTCTTCATCAACGTGGCGCACTTGTTCGTGGACCACGCGGGCTTCTCACAGGAGTTTGCCGACCTGACGTGGAAGCAAGCGGAAGACAAGGCAAAGGGCGAAACCTCGCTGGACGCGCACGAGCTGCGCAAGATCGCCACCTCGAATTCGCCGGAAGCCGACAAGGCGAAGCACGAGTATTTCGAGACGGTGTTCGCCGACGCCATCGCCATCTACCTGCTATCGCTCTATCTCGATGTGGACTACTACGAACTGCGCGAGCGCGACTACCCACTGCTGGCGCCGAACGCGCTGGCCGAGCGGCTGCGGAAGGTGGCGGAACTGTTCCCGCCGGCCGCAGGATTCGAGTTCAACATCTACTACAGGCGCCGGCAGCAGTAATCTTTCCGACTAAAACTGAAGCGTTATGTTGACGACATGGTCCGGGCCTGCGGTCTGTTTCACTCTTGCGGGGCGACCGTGGATGATGCCCATGTTCTCCTTGAGGAACGTGCCGACGTAGTCCTGTGTGAAGGGTTCGCCCATCTTCAGTTTCCACGCCTTGAGGAGACGGTTCGAGCTGCCGGGATCGAGCCCGACGATTTCGACCCGTCCCATGAGAAAGAGTGGGCCTTCCGCGACGTTGATCTGGTAACTCACTTCACTCGTAGCGTCGTTGAAGGAAGGGACCGGTGTGAAACGCGCCTGGAGGAAACCGCGATCGGTGTAAAGCTTTCTTGCGGACGTGATGTCCTGCTGTAGAAGCTCGCCATCAGCGACCTTGCCGGGATGGAGCTTCACCTGCTTGTCGAGATCCGCCGAAGAAAAAACGCTGTTGCCGCTCCAGGTGAGAGATCCGAACTTATACTGCCTGCCTTCGTTGATGGTGAAGACGAGGGCGACGTTGGTGGTTCCCGGACCGACGACCGTGGGCTTAACCTGCGTGGAGACGACGTTTGCGCGGAGATAGCCCTTGCGCTCATAGAACGGCATGAGGCGCGACTGAACAGCATCCCTTACGACGGAGGCTTCGTAGTCGCCACTGGTCATCTCCTTTTCGACCTGATGACGCTCATCACTGGAAAGATTGGGCGTGTCCAGCAGCGAGACGGAGGTCACGGGCATCTTGACGCCCTTGACGAAGAAGGAAACGCCGTCAATCGGGCCTCCCATGCCTTCGCCCTGCAGTTGCCATCCCACTGTTCCCTGAAGGTGATTCTCGCCGAGCCAGCGCGTAAGGACTTCGGTGATGCGCTGCATCATCTCGCCGGTCTCGGCAACCTTGCCATGGAAGAGCGGGAAGTTCGCGGCGACGTACTTGTTGAGATCGGCATCACTGGCCCAGACGAAGTTCTCATAGATGACGGGGAGGAACTCCTTGGCATCTTCCACCTGGTACTCGACCTCGTAGCCACTGCCCTCGGGACCGTACTTGAAATTGACGCTGGAGAAAACTCCGGTATTGGCCAGGGTGTTAGCGCCAGTCTGGAGATCGGTGAAAGTGACCATCTGGCCGACGTTGAGTCCGCAGGCTGCGGCAATCTCGTCCGAGGAGAACAGTTGCGAGCCGGTACCGCGAATTGACATCAACTGGTACGACTGCGCCATGAGGGCGCTGGAGACGAGCAGAAGAGGGAGTAGAAGCCTGAGCCGGTTCATCGCGGCGGATTGTAATACATATGGATGCCACGGGTCAGCACGCCAGAGGTGCCTGTCGCTGGGAGAGCGGATTCTTTTCTTGGTTCCTCCGCTTTATCCGCATACACCGGAGCCTCGCCACGGCTACAATTCATTCGAATGATTGCTCACATACGCGGACGGATTCTCGCAAAAGCACCGAACCAGGTCATCGTGGAGTGCGGCGGTGTCGGATACGACGTCACCATCGCCGTGCCCACCTTCAGCGAATTGCCGGAGGCGGGCAACGAAGCGGCGCTCTACATCTATACGCACGTCCGAGAAGACCAGATCTCGCTCTTTGGTTTTTTGCGTCCGGAAGAGAAGCTGCTTTTCGAAAAGCTGATCTCCGTCAGCGGCATTGGTCCGACGCTGGCGATCAAGATGTTGAGCGGGATCGACGCGCGGGAGATTGTCGGGTTCATCCAGCGGGGCGACGTGGCCCGGCTGACGAAGCTGCCGGGAATCGGAAAAAAGATTGCCGAGCGCACCGTGCTGGAGCTGAAAGACAAGCTGAAGATGTTTGGCGCGACGCCGGAACAACCGGTGATGCTGACGAGCGCGATTGAAGAGGACGTGCTCTCGGCGCTGGTAAACCTGGGCTTCCAGCGCGCGGCGGCCGAGAAGGCCCTGGCGGCGGAAGGGCCGGCCAAGGGACGCAGTTTCGAGGAACTCTTCCGCGCTACCATGGCGTCGCTCTCGAAGTAGGTGGGCGAAGTAAGCCGGGTGCCGCATCCCTTCAGTAACGTCGCGGCGGGCCGGGATTGCGCTACACTCTGGCCATGCGCCGAATGCTGCTCGCCGTGGCCTTACTGAGTCTCGCAATGGCGCCCCTGTGCGCCGCGCAGAAAAACAAGATCAAGCTGAAAAAGACGCCCTTCTCGCTGCAAGAGATTCCTAATCAACATGTCGAGGTGAAGGATGTCCCCGAAGTACAGGCATCGCAGCAGTGCGAGAACTTTGCCTGGGCCGCGGACGTGGAAGCGACACTGCGTAAACAGGGCATTCCGCTGGACCAGCATTTCTGGACGGACAAGATTTATGGCGGCGCGCTCTGCCTGCCCTCGGCGGGAAGTTTCCACAGCCTGAAGAAGCATATCGACGGCGACTATGTGCTGCCGGATGGACGCCACGTCCACCTGGAAGCCAGCTACCTGAAGAAAACGCCCAACCAGACCGACCAGCTCCTGCTGCCGCTGACGCAGCAGCGTCCCCTGTTGTTCTACTGGAACGACCACGCGTATCTGCTGGTGGGCGCGCGCTGGAACGCCTTTGTCTACCCAACCGGCCAGCGCGACGTACAGATCACGCAACTGACGCTGGTAGACCCCTACGGACAGGGCAAGGATCGTATCGTCGAATTCGACCCGACGAAACAGAACCTCAGCGAACTGGGCGGAATCTTCGAAGTGCAGGCGACGGTGATCGACACGGACCCGTGGAAAGCCCCGGAACGGCCGCTGATGGCGCCGCAGCCGCCGAATCCCAAGCAGCCGAACATTCATTAGACATTAGACACTTCCGCAGCATTCCGTTGACAGCGGCGTTGGATTATCCTGCCAAACGTGCGCCAACTCTCCACTACCGTCGTCTTCATTCTTCTTTTCGCTCCTCACATCCACGCGCAGGACGGCTGCGCTGCGGCGCGACAGGATGCACAACAGGTAAAAGCCATTCAAACCCGGCTACTGGCGGTGCAAAACGGCGAGTTGCAAGCGAGCGTTCCAGCGGGGGCACGGGAGGAAATCGCACATTTCAAGGATGCTCTCGCCGATGCCGTGGACGCTTACATTCGCTGCCAGACAGCTCCGCAGCCGGATGCAAAGCAGATCGAGCAAGGGCTCGCTGGAGTGCTGCGAGCAAACCGCCCGGAGGAGCGCGAGCGTACTGTCAGGAGTAATGGAAACGATGTGCTCGACCACGTCTATGGCAGAAATCTGAAGGTATCCGTTCGGCGCCCGGAGAATCATCCACAGTGGTTAGCAGTGAAGCTGAGCTTCAGCATCATGTGTGGCAGCGACTCAATGCTGCTCGTCTACGACCGGAGCGAGGGTAAGTGGCGGCGGATTGTGCGCTGGCAGAGCGATCCGTACGCGCGCATCAACGGCGCATTTGGAGACTTCCTGGAATATGCGGCGGTGCCACGCAAGAACGGTGCGTGGGCAGTAGTGGCGGCACACGGCACCACGTGGTGTACATCGATATGGAGTGGGTTCAGCACCGATCTGATTGCTCCGGCGGACGATCAGCACCCGCAACACGTTTTCTTCCACACACAAGAAGGATATGTCCGGGAAAACGCTCCCGCGATGCGGGCGACAAAAGACGGGTTCCTGCTACGAACACTGACCGGCTCGCTGGATGCGAACTTGTGGGCGCACCCAGAGATTTTTCACTATCGCGTCAGCGGCGATAGGGTCCAACGCATCCAGCCCGTGGCGACGAATCCGCGCGACTTCGTGGACGAGTGGTTGCAGGCGAAATGGAGCGACGCCACGCGCTGGAGCACACCGGAAAACAAGCTTCGTCTGAAAGTGGCACACGAACGGATTGCCGCTCTGCGCAATCCCATGGCAAAGGACACAACCTCGTTTACCTATGGACCAGTGCGCGCGTGCGCAGGGAACATCCGCCGCTTCCAAGTGGAACTCGATCAGGACCAGGGGGCCCCGATGTACTTCGGCGTCCTGCGGGACAACGCGACAGACACGTTTCTCATGCTGTCGGCATCGGAACGGTCTGACGCGAGGTGCACGCAGAAGATCATGGAGAAAACTGCCGCTGCGTCTCAGTGGTGGAAGACGAAGAATCCGCCGAGCAGGGTGAGCACCAGGCCGTATGCCTGTTCCAGTCGCGAGGATTTTGTCCGGATGGCGATGCGCGCGCCGAGGTAGGAGAGCGGGACGCTACCGACAGCTACCAGCAGAGTCACCCACCAGGAGATGTGTCCCAGGTACCAATGCACCAGCGTTCCGGGAATGGCCAGCACGGCGGAGACGATGAGCGAACAGGCAAAGGCCGACTTGATGCGGAGGCGCAGGACCTTGGCGTAGAGCGGGGCGAGGAGAAAGCCTCCGGAGTTTGCGAGCAGTCCGGAGATGATGCCGACGACGATTGAGATGAACGTGATGCGCAGCGTGAAAAAGCTTGGCTCCCCGCCTTCAAGGAATTCCGAATTCGATTCCTTGTCCGGCATGAAGAGGAACGCCAGGCCGAAGCCCAGTACCAGCAATCCCGTGAGCATCAGCAACGGTCCTGAACCGGTCTCCTTTGAGAGCAGCGCTCCCACGATTGTTGCCGGAATTCCAATGGCGACACCCCAGCGCACCACGCGCCAATCGATGAAGCCCTCTTTCCAATAGGCGGCCGATGCCACGAAAGTCGATGGCGCGGTGGCGGGTAGCGGCGAAGCCACGGCGACGAATCCGGGAAGACCGATGATTCGCAGCAAGGGAGTGGCCACGGCGCTGCCGCCCTTGCCGAAGAGCCCGCCCAGCAGGCCAATCAAAACTCCAATAGCGGTTGTCTCGCCAGTTTGCAGAGTAGTCAGGGAGAGAGGTCCAAGCATCATGAATACAGGCTCTTTCTATAAAACACACGGCGAAGGGAAGTTCGCGGAGGGTGCACTTTCATTCAAACTCAAATTGCCGATTGCGCGCAAGTAGCGCAGCGGGAGAATTCATCATGCTCTCCTGAATTGTCATCAACTTCCGTGCCATATGCGGCTGGATGCGTTTATCGGAAATTCATCTCTCCGTTGCGGTGAGCATGTATGATTTTTGTTTGTTCACGGCAATTTTAAGAGACTTCAACGTCACAGTCGAAAGGTCCGGATGATGAAGCGTGCATTGCTCGCAGCCATAGCCGTTCTGTTGCTCCTCTCGTTTGCGAATGCCCAGAAAGCCGCGTCGCGCGAGTCCGAAAGCGCCAAGCCCGCGCGTCGCAACGTGATCATCTTCGTCGCCGACGGCCTTCGTCACGGCTCCGTGAACGCGAAGGATACGCCCGCGCTCTACGCGGTGCGCACACAGGGCGTGAACTTTGCGAACAGCTTCTCGCTGTTTCCAACGTTCACCACGGCCAACGCTTCGGCCATCGCAACGGGCCACAGGTTGGGCGACACGGGCGACTTCAGCAACGGCATCTGGGTGGGATACCGGGTCTTTGATACGGGCAACTTCGATCATGGACCGTGGACAAGCGTTCCGTTCCTTGAGAACGATGAAGTGCTTTCCGATCTCGACGCGCACAATCACGGAAACTACCTGAACGAGACGACGCTGCTGGCAGCGGCACGCGACAACGGATACAACACGGCAGCCATCGGCAAGGTCGGCCCGACTGCGATCCAGGACGTCGCGGAGTTGAACCCGGTGGCGCAGCGCTTCGGCGTTCCCAAGACGATCATCGTGGACGACGCGACCTCCTACAATCCCTACGACCCAATGAACATCATGCCGCTGTCGATCCCGCTGCCGAATGCGCTGGTGACGCGGTTGATGAAGCTCGGCCTTCCGCTCGACGCTCCGGCGCGCAACAACGGATTTGCCGACAATTCGCCCTACAGCAACGGCTATGTCGGGAATATGAGCGCTCCGGGAACGCTGCGTTCCAACAAGGTTCAGCAGGACTGGTTCGTGGATGTGGCAACGAAGGGCGTGCTGCCGATGTTCGCCGAAGCCGACAAGCCGTTCGTGATGCTTTTCTGGTCGCGCGATCCCGATGGTTCGCAGCATGACGAGGGCGACAGCCTGAATCAGCTTGTGCCGGGCATCAACGGTCCAACGTCAAAGATGGGCGTGGAGAATGCCGACCACAATCTCCAGATGATCCTGAAGTGGCTCGACGCGCACCCGAAGATCAAGGCCAACACGGACGTCTTTGTCACCTCAGACCACGGCTTTGCCACCATCAGCCGCCGCGAACTGGACCGCACCGGCAAGCGGACCATGGCGCAGTCCGCGCAACACTTCTATTACAACGCCGCGGGCAAGCTCGATACCAAACAGCAATACCTGCCGAGCGGCTTCCTGGCAATCGACCTGGCGTGGGCGTTGCAGACAAACCTGTGGGACCCGGATTCGCCGATGCCTGCGGGGTCTCACACACCGTTCAAGCAAGTGAAGTTGACGATGGACGAGTACTATCATCCGACCGACCAGTGGGAGCATCCAAAGTTCGGCAACGGTTTCATCGGCAACTACGTTTACAAGACCGACGGTTCGGACGCACAAGCCATCGTCGCGGCCAACGGCGGCTCCGACCTTATCTATGTGCCCAGCAAAAATCCGGAGAAGGTCAAGGAAATCGTCAAGCTGCTGCTCGGCTTCGACTATGTCGGAGCGGTCTTTGTGGACGATCAGTACGGCAACATTCCGGGCACATTGCCGCTGAGCGACATCGACCTGGTGGGCTCGGCCGTAATACCGAGGCCGTCGATCGTGGTGGCGTTCAAGACCTTCTACCTTAAGCCGGGAAACCTCATGGATGCCATACAGGTCTCCGACACGGGGCTGCAGGAAGGACAGGGCAACCACGGCGGCTTTGGACGTGAGGTTACGTTCAACAACATGGCCGCCATCGGACCCGACTTCAAACAGGGATACGTGGATGAGGCTCCGGTTGCGAATTCCGATATCGTGCCGACGTTGGCAAAAATACTGGGCATCACGATGCCATCGACCGGGAAGCTTAAGGGACGCGTGATCGAAGAAGCGTTCAAGGGACAGCCGAATCCAAAGGTGCCGCCAGTTAAGCCCGTGATCGCCACGCCCGACCCGAAAACCGGTCTGCGAACCGTGATGTTCATGCAGCAATTCGACGGAAAGAAGTACTTCGATTCAGCGTGCATGACAACGTCAAAGACGATTGAGCCGGGGATGTGCGAGAAACAGTAGATCGCCTCTGTGGCGTACTGGGAACGGAACGTCAATGAATCAGGCGCGACCCACGACGGGTTGCGCCTCTTCTTTTTTTCTGCGAGAGCCACTCGTATGCCCGTTCCGGGCTATTGACGATTACCTTGCTATATGCAAATATTCGTACTTACGCATGCCTGAACTATCACAATTTACGGCAGAATTCTTCAAGGCTCTCTCTCATCCCTTAAGAATCAAAGTTTTAGATGCTCTGCGCCAGGGCGAAGTCGGAGTCAACGAGCTTAGCCTGAGGCTCCAGGTGGAACAGACCACCCTCTCCCAGCAGCTCGCAGTGTTGCGAAAAAGCAACATCGTGGTGGGGCGCAAAGAGGGTCAAAACGTCTACTACTCGATACGCGACCCAGAGATTATTCACCTGCTCGACAACGCGCGTCGAATCTTTAACAACCACCTGATCGACATCCGCGACCTGCTTGAACAACTGTCGCCGGGTGCGGAGAAGTCCTCTCCTTAAACGGCGGAACGCTCTCGAATGAATCAACCACATACCAATTGCTGGCGGCCACGGCGTTCAGTGGCAAGGGTTAACCCTACTCTGAAGAAGTTCTGATGATTTACGGATTCAATTCGTTCCTCCTGCTGCTTCTCGCGGCGCCAATCGTAAGCCTGCTCTGCGTCAAGGTGAAACGAGCGCGTGCTCTGTCGCCCATCGTCCTGGTGGCTGCGCTGCTGACGGGCGTTGCGACGGCGGCCGTCAGCTTCTGGCGCGGCGACCCCTTGTCGCTCGACCTCTCACGCTTTACGCCACTTCCCTTCGCGCTGACGGTGGATCGCCTTAGCGCGTTCTTTCTGCTGCTGATCTGCGTGGTGAGTGTGCCTGTCGTGCTGTACTCGGCGTCGTATATCGAGCGTCACTACGAGGGGCTGCGTCGCGATGGGCTCTGGATCTTGCTGCCAGCATTCATTGCCTCGATGGTTCTGGTGGTAACAGCCTCAACCGGCTTTGCCTTTCTTTTTGGCTGGGAGCTGATGACGCTGCTCTCCGCCGGACTCATCATGATGGAAGGCGACGCAGGACAACGGCGGCACAATATCTTTATTTACCTGCTGATGATGCACGTGGGGGCGGCGGCGGTCGTTGGAGCGTTCCTGCTTTTCCTGCCGCACGCTCCAGGACTTACCTTCGCAGCCATGCGCACGGTCGCCGCGCAGATGCCGCAAGGTATGCGCACGGCAATCTTCCTGCTCGCGTTCCTCGGATTCGGAACCAAGGCCGGAATCGTGCCGCTGCATCTCTGGCTGCCGCGCGCCCATCCGATCGCACCGAGTCCGGTTTCGGCATTGATGTCGGCCGTGATGTTGAAAACGGCAGTCTATGCATTCGTGCGCTTCGGGTTCGACTTCCTCGGTACCGGCCCGGCGTGGTGGGGATATCTCGTGCTGGCCGCGGGAGCTGTCTCCGGCGTACTGGGCGTGCTCTACGCGCTGGCGGAAAACGACATCAAACGGCTGCTTGCTTATAGCAGCGTGGAAAATATCGGCATCATCTTTATGGCGCTTGGCGCAGCGATGGTGTTACGCGCCTATGGTGCTCCGTCGCTGGCCGCGCTGGCCCTGCTGGCCGCACTGCTGCATGCGATCAACCATGCGTTGTTCAAAAGCACGCTCTTCCTTGGCGCGGGCTCGGTTTCCGACGCCACGCACACGCTCAACATGGAAGAGCTCGGCGGACTGCTCAACCGCATGCCCGTGACCGGCATCGCAATGCTCGTCGCCTGCTGCTCCATCATCGGGCTGCCGCTGTTTAACGGCTTCGTCGGCGAATGGCTGGCGTTCCGCGCGTTCCTCGGCGGATCGACGCTACCACCAATTGCACCTGCGATTGTTCTACCACTCGTCGCCGGAGTGCTGGCCCTGATCGGCGGACTGGCGGCAGCGTGTTTCGCAAAACTCTACGGGGTAGTTTTCCTGAGCCGTCCGCGAAGTGAAAAGGCAGAGCACGCACGCGAAGTGCCGGTGTTGATGCAACTCGGCGTGGCGCTGCCGGCAGCGGCATGCGTGCTGATCGGAATATTCCCCGCCATCGTCCTGCGGCCGCTGATGACAACGATCAGCGAACTTATGCCGGGGACCGCGATGCCGGCACAAGCCACATCCATCGCGACGGTGCTTCCGTGGCTCGCGCTGGCGGTCATCGCAATTGTTGCCGTGGTCTCGCTTGTCAGGCGAACCGTGCGTGTAACCGCAACATGGGCCTGCGGACAACCCGGGCTCGATGCTCGCATGCAATACACCGGAACAGCGCTCTCCAAGCCGCTGCGCAAAGTGTTTTCGCAGGTCTACCGGCCTGATCGCGCAGTGAATATTTCGCCTGCCGGGCAGCCATACTTTCCGGAAACAATTTCCTATCGCTCGGTGCGCACGACATCCTTTGAACGCACGCTTTATCGTCCCGCGGTCGATGCAGTGGTGGCAGCGGCGCATCGTCTGCGGCGCTTGCAGACGGGAAACATACAGGTCTACCTGCTCTATCTCTTCCTGGCGCTGGTTTCTCTGCTGCTCTTTATGAGGTTCCTATGAAGTTGCTGCTCGACATCGTACAGGCCGTGTTGCTGGTCGCCCTTGCACCACTGGTGCGCGGCATCGTCTCGCGAATCAAGGCGCGGATACAGAACCGGCAAGGCGCCAGCGTCTGGCGGCCCTACTCGGATCTACGGAAGCTTTTCGCGAAAGAAGACCTCGTCCCGCCGACAGCTTCGTTTGTTTTTCGACTCTCACCGGTTCTGTTGTTTGCCGTGACCGTGGCAGCAGCGGCATTCATACCGGTGTTGCACGCCTCGGCGCTTCTCGGCACAATGGGCGATTTCATCCTGCTTGCCTACCTGCTCGCCTTTGGACGCTTCTTCCTGATGCTCGGGGCGATGGACGGCGGCGGCGCGTTCGGCGGCATGGGCGCAAGCCGCGAAGCCCTGGTCTCCACGCTGGCCGAAGCTCCACTGTTGCTGGCGCTGACGGCGGTGGCCGTGGTTGCGCACATTGCGACGCTCGCCGGTATTGTGCAATGGACGTTGCAACAGGATTTCTTCCGCCTCTCGGCCGTACATGCATTGGCCGTGGCGGCGCTGGCGCTGGTGGCAATCGCCGAGACCGGGCGCATCCCGGTCGACAATCCCACGTCGCACCTCGAACTCACGATGATTCACGAAGCCATGGTGCTGGAACATTCGGGGCCAAGTCTCGCGCTGATTGAGTGGGCCAGCGCAATAAAACTGAACGTGATGATCGCGCTGCTGATCGCGCTCTTCGCTCCGTGGGGAATGGCGACTGCTTTCACCGCCGCCGGACTCGCCATTGCAATTGCGGTATACGCGCTGAAAGTAGCGGCGCTGGCCGTGGTGCTTGCGGTAGTGGAAAGCAGCGTGGCCAAGTTGCGCATGTACATGGTGCCGGATTTCCTCGGCGTGGCGTGCGCGCTCTCGATCCTGGCAGTGGTCTTCACTGCGGTGATGAGGTGACGTATGGGATTCGTTGACATTGCAGCGGCGAAGACACTGGCGTCGTCCGCCGTATTCATCTTCATCACGCTGTTGCTGCTGGCTTCGGCCAAGCGAACCCGCACCTGCATCGTGTTGTTCAGCATGCAGGGCGCAGTGGTTACCGCGCAGATTCTCGCGACCGCCTATGTACATCGCTCGGCCGAGGCATACGCCGTTGCGTTCCTCGTGCTGGTGATCAAAGTGCTGGCGATTCCGTACCTGCTGCTGCGCATTGTGGACCGGTTGAACATGCCACGCGAGGTAAAGGCCTCGACGACATCCGCGCAATCGGTGTTCATCACCGCCGCACTGATCCTGCTCTCGTTTCTCGTGATTCAGCCTTACGTCCGCGCCTTCAACATCGACGAAGACATGCTGGCCGCCGCCATCGCACTGGTACTTACCGGATGCTTCCTGATGGTGAGCCGCAAGAAGGCGCTGATGCAGGTGATCGGCCTGCTGGTGATGGAGAATGGCGTGTTTCTCGCCGCGCTCACCAGCACGTTCGGTATGCCGCTGGTTATCGAGATAGGAATTTTCTTCGACTTGCTGATGGGTGTTTTTCTGATGGGATTATTTGTCTTCCGGATTCGCGACACGTTCGATCATCTCGACGTCTCGAAGCTGCGGCGATTGAGAGGCTGAGACGATGGTATTGATCTTCCCACTCCTGATTCCGCTCCTTGGCGCATTCGCCGTGCTCCTCTGCAAAAGCCCGCGTCTCGCAGTGCGCGTTGCACTCGGCGTTGGCGCGCTGGAAATGATCGCGCTCGGCAATGCCGTGGTGCGCGTCTACACCACCGGCGCATTGCAGGTCGGCGAATACCTGCGCGCCGATAGCCTGACGGCGTTCTTCCTAATTAACATTGGACTGATCTTCGCGCTGGTGCTGGTCTACTCCGTAGGATATTTGCGGCACATTCCCGAGGGACGCTTCTCTTCACCGCGCTGGTTCTACGGCCTTGTTTTCCTATTTCTCTTTACGATGATCGCCGTTTATCTCTCGGCGAACCTCGGCCTGCTGTGGATTTCCGTGGAAGCCACAACGCTGGCGTCGGCGTTTCTTGTCGGTTTCTACAACACAAAGGGCGCGGTGGAAGCCGGGTGGAAATATCTCATCGTCTGCACCGTGGGCATCGCCTTCGCACTCTTCGGCACCATCACGTTCTACCTGGCAGCCGTGCGCTGCGGAATTCCACAGGACACCGCGCTGAACTGGACCGTGCTGATGAACGCCGCGCCGCGACTGGCTGCCGCGCCACAACTGCTGAAGCTCGCGTTCGTCTTCATCGTTGTTGGATACGGAACCAAGATCGGTTTTGTGCCGATGCACAGTTGGCTGCCGGACGCACATGCCGAGGCGCCGTCGCCGATCAGCGCGCTACTTTCGGCGGTGCTGCTCAACTGCGCCATGTACGCTGTGTTGCGCTTTGACGCCATCACGGCCCGCGCGCTTGGCACCGGGTTCAGTCATCACCTGCTGCTGATCTTCGGCGGACTCTCGATCACGGTGGCCGCGTTTCTCATGATCGTGCAGCGCGACTTAAAACGCCTGCTGGCCTATAGCAGCATTGAGCACATGGGCATCGTCGCACTCGGCGTGGGGATCGGCGGCCCTCTCGGACTTTTCGGTGCATTGCTCCATGCCTTCAATCACTCGCTGGCGAAGACAATGCTCTTCTTTACGACTGGCGACGTTCGCGAGAACTATGGAACGCTGCGCATGGACCGCATCCGCGGCATGGCGCGCACGCTGCCCTGGACCAGCGGCGCAATGATCGCCGGCGGACTGGCCATCGTCGGCATGCCGCCTTTCGGACTTTTCGTCAGCGAGTTCATTATTCTCACCGCCGCGTTCACTAAAGGCAGTTACCTGATTGCGGCGCTGATACTCGTGGCGCTCTCCGTGGCCTTCGGCGCGATGCTCTTCCACTTCCAGCACATGCTCGGCGGCGAGTCGCACACCACGCGCGTTCGACCCAAGGCGTTCCTTACCGACTTGGCGCCAACGGCCGTCTGTGTGGCGTGTCTGCTGGTGCTTGGAACTCGCATCCCGACGGTCCTCACCAACCTGCTGCATGGCGCAATGGCGGTGCTGCAATGAACGCGATTCTCGCTCAGTCCCACGAAACCACCGATCCACTGAAGCTCTTGCACCGCCCGGGCGTTCGTCTGGTGTCGATCTTCGGCAGCCTGGACGAAGACGGCAGCCGTCGCGTCCACTACGCCGTAGATATCGACAATCGTCAATATCGCGTCGTCAGTATTTCGGGCGAGAGTGTGATTGCTTCGGCCACGCCCATCACTCCCGCCGCTGCGTGGTACGAGCGTGAACTGCACGACCAGTATGGCGTTGCCATCGAAGGCCATCCCGACCTGCGACCGTTGCTGTTCCATGAGAACTGGGCGGAAGGCGTTCACCCGATGACTGCCGGTTTCGAAAAGGTTCCGCCGGGAACGCGCGCGCCGTATCGCTTTCTGAAGGTCGAAGGAGAAGGCGTCTGCGAAGTGCCGGTTGGACCGGTACACGCCGGCATCATTGAGCCCGGGCATTTTCGCTTCAGCGTTGTGGGTGACACGGTGTTGAACCTGGAGCTGCGCCACTTCTACACGCACAAGGGAACGGAAAAGCTCTTCGAGAATATGACCATCGCGGACGGATGCCTGATCTCCGAGTCGGTCTCGGGCGACAACTGTTTCGCGCATGCCGTCGCCTATTCGCAGGCAATGGAGAATTCGTTCGGCGTTGCCGTACCGGCGCGTGGACGCGCACTGCGCCTGATCGGACTTGAGTTGGAGCGCATGATGGCGCACATCGCCGATGTGGGCGCGCTCTGCGGAGACGTTGGCTTCACGGTTCCAGCCGCTTACACGGCGCGCATCAAGGAATCGTTGCTGTTGGCATCCACGCGATTTTTCCGCACGCGCTTCTGGAGAGGCGTAGCCGTCCCCGGTGGAGTCACCATCGATCTGGCCGCTGCGGACGCCGCCGAGTTGAAACGCATTGTTGCCGACGCGGCACGCGACTTCGCCGAGCTCGCACAAATCATCCTGGAGACTCCTTCGGTACAAAACCGCTTTGAGTCCACGGGTGTGCTGTCACGCGATGTTGCGCGCGACCTCGCCGTGGTTGGACCGGTCACACGCGCCAGCGGCGTAAAGATCGATGTGCGCCGCGACCATCCCTATGGACGCTATCGCGAATTCGCCACAGACATTGCGCATCATTCCCAGGGCGATGTGCTGGCGCGCGCGCGCATACGCATCGACGAAACGGCAATCTCCGCACGGCTGATCGCCGACACTCTCAGCGAGATGCCCACGGGCGCCATCCGCACATCGATTCCCACGGACGCCAGCGCTGAAGGCTTCTCGGCCGTGGAGTCGCCGCGAGGCGAGTTGTTCTACTGGGTGCGCGTACGCAACGGACGCATCGCGCGTTGCCACATTAAATCGCCATCGTTCCAGAACTGGCCCGCGCTGCCGCTCGCCATGCCGGGCAACATCATCGCCGACTTCCCGCTCATCAATAAGAGCTTCAACCTTTCCTACTCCGGATGTGACCGATGATTTTCGACACGGTAAAGCAAAGCCTCTCCAGTCAGCGCGTGCTCATTCCCGTCGAGCAGTTGCTCATGGACGCGCAGGGCAGCCGCATGCCCGACGTGCAGCCGTCGCTGTTGACGGCCGAGATTGCACGTCGCGCCGTCGACGCGTGTCCCACCACGGCGCTCACCCTGGATGAAATTGATGGACGCACGCATCTTGTCTTGAATTACGCAGACTGCATCGCCTGTGGCCGCTGCATTGAGGCCGGCGCGGGTGCGTTCGTCCCGGCACGAAAGCTTGCCTGTTGTGGTGCGACCAAGAGTGGTCTTGTCCGGCGCTGGGATGTTGCAAGCGGCGCGGAGATCGCTAGCATTAAACGCGAAATGGAGAACTACTCACGGGAGATTCGCTCTCTGTTGGGACGCGCGCTGAACATACGCGAAGTCGATGCCGGTTCCTGCAACGGCTGCGAAGCCGAGATCGTCGCGATGACGAATCCTTATTACGACCTGGAGCGATTTGGCATTCACTTTGTGGCGTCGCCCAAGCACGCCGACATGCTGCTGGTCACCGGTCCAGTAACGCGCAACATGGCTGAGGCCGTGCGACAGACCTACACGGCGACACCATGGCCGAAACTTGTGGTGGCCGTGGGCGCGTGCGGTTGCAGTGGAGGCATCTTCGCCGGGAGCCACGCCACGGCAGGCCCGCTCGACGCGATCATCCCCGTGGATGGCTACATCCCGGGCTGCCCTCCGACGCCAGCCATGCTGCTGAGCGGAATCCTGCAAGTGCTACGGCGAAAAAGCTGAAGCAGTTACAAACATGGATAAGTCACTTCAATAGCTATATCCGATACCTTTCTTCGGAACTGGGAAGTGTCACGTCGCGTGTTGACCGCGGTCACTGAACGCGGAATTCCGCGCAGCTAACATCGACCGCGTATTGGTCTGTCTCATCGGGGATTCCGGGATCACAAACAGTTTGCCGTAAAAGGGCCAGGGCCAGGTACCAGGGGTTGATTCCATGGCGATGATTGGCATGGGGATCGATTTGCTGGAAAACCGTCGCGTCGAGCAAGAACTCGCGCGTGGCAGTTGGCAACCCGCCGACGGCATTTTTACTGCCCCGGAAATTGCATACTGCGAAGCAGGGAGAAAACCGGCGTCGCGATATGCCGCCTGCTTCGCCGCCAAGGAAGCGACGCTGAAAGCCTTCGGAATCGAAGTCAGCGACCTCGCGTACTTCAGTGAAACAGAAGTGCAAGAGCACAACGGCCAATACGGGGTCATTCTGCACAACCGGCTCAGGTCCAGGTCCGAACAAATGGGTGTACGGGAAATCAGGCTGTCGATCGCATTTGCAGAGAAGCATACTGGCGCGATCGTTGTCCTTGAAGGTTAGTCGACGACCGGCGCCAAGAACGGACTGCTCAATGCCGCGCGCTTCGTGTCTCACCTACGAAGAAGTCACCGCCAACCTCACGTGGTCCATCGCGGAGAAAGAACTCCACTACAAACCGGGCGAGCCCATCAACATTGGCTGGATGTGCAGCGACCGCATCTGCCAGATGGGCAACGAGCGGAAACTCGCGCTCATCTGGGAAAACTTCCAGGGCGAGCACAGGCAATACACGTTCGACGATCTGCGCCTGCTCTCCAACACCATCGCGCAACTCGTTTGCGATCTGGGGATCAAGCCGCGTGAACGCGTTTGCCTATTCATGGATCGCATCCCCGAACTCTACATCGGCTTTCTCGGCATCCTGAAAACGGGCGCGGTTGCGCAGCCGCTCTTTTCCGCCTTTGGCGACGAGTCGCTGCTGGTGCGGCTGAAGGACGCAGGCACCGCCGCGATTTTCACGCAGAAGAAACACGTCCACAAAATACGCAAGATTCGCGATCAGCTTCCCGATCTGCGTCACATCATCGTGGTGGATGCCGGCGACTCTCCGCTACAGGAGCGCGAGACCGCCTTCCACATGGACGAGGCGCGCCGGGTGGAAGCCTTCCCGGTCTTCCCCACCTTCGCCGAGTCACCCTCGGTGCTGCACTACACCTCCGGCACCACCGGCCAGCCGAAGGGCGCGCAGCATGTCCATTACTCCATCATTTCGCAGTACCTCACTTCCAAGTGGGTGCTCGATCTGCAACCCGGCGATATCTATTGGTGCAACGCCGATCCCGGCTGGGTCACGGGCACGTCTTACGGCATCATCGGACCGTGGTCCAACGGCGCGACGCAAGTCGTACTCGATTCAGGATTCAATGTGGAGAGCTGGTATCACTTCATCGAAAAGCAGCGCATCACCGTGTGGTACTCGGCGCCGACGGCGATTCGTCTGTTGATGAAGGAGGGAAAAGAGATTGTCCGGCGTCACGATCTTTCCAGCCTCCGCCACCTGGCCAGCGTCGGCGAGCCGCTCAATCCGGAAGCGGTGATCTGGTCGCAGGAAGCGTACGGTCGGCCATTCCACGATACGTTCTGGCAGACGGAAACCGGTTGTATCGTGATCACCAACCTGCCCGGAATGCCGATTAAAGCCGGCTCGATGGGAAAGCCATTTCCCGGAATCACCGCAACCGTGTTGGACCTCCAAACCTTCGAGCCGATCAACCAGCCCGGTATTGCCGGACTGATTGCACTGCGTCCGGGGTGGCCGTCGCAGATTCGCGGTTACTGGAACAACGAAGCGGGGTTCAACGCCAAGTTCAAGAACGGATGGTATCTCTGCGGAGATCGCGCCTCCATCGATGCCGATGGCTACTACTGGTTCATGGGACGCGACGACGATGTCATCAACACCGGCGGACACCTTGTCGGTCCATTCGAAATCGAGTCGGCACTGCTGGAGCATCCCGCCGTGCATGAGTCGGCGGCAGTGGCCAAGCCCGATCCGGTCAACATGGAAGTGGTGAAGGCATTCGTCACGCTCAAGCCCGGCTACACGCCTTCGGACGAACTCGAACTGGAAATCATGAACCGCATACGCAAAAAGCTCTCTCCACTGGCCATGCCACAGGAGATTGAATTTGTTGACTCACTGCCCAAGACGCGCAGCGGCAAGATCGTTCGCAGGGTTTTGCGCTGCAAGGAATTTCACGAACCGGTGGGAGACCTCTCCACCATCATGGACGACTAAAACACCGCGAGAGGACGGAGCACCATGGACGAGATCACACAGGTTGTTCGCGACTACGTTGTCAGGGAATACATTGAGGAAGGCGATGACCGCCAGATCACCGAGACCACTCCCCTGATCTCCGGCGGGATCGTCGATTCCTTTTCAATGGTCTCCCTGAAGCGCTTCCTTGAAAGGAAATACCACATTCAGATTCCGGACGCATGCGCCACACCCGACGCATTCGACACCGTAAAGAGCATCGTTGAGTTGGTCCAACGTTTCCAGACGACGCCAGCCGCCAGCATCTGTCCGCCGTAATAGCTGGGCGCTATAGTGGCTCCGTCTTCATTCGGCCCAGGCCCCGGAACCCGTACTCATTCCTGGTCACAGAGGACTGCCATGGCCTATAACGATACGATTCGCAATTCTTATCTCACCGAGATCGAGTCCATCAACGCCGCCGGTTTGTTCAAGGTAGAACGCTATATTCATTCCTCGCAGGGTTCGGAGATCGAGGTTGAGTTCCCGGCCGGTTCCAAAGTCAAGAAGTGCATCAATATCTGCGCCAACAACTATCTCGGTCTCTCCAGCCATCCGGAAGTGATCGCCGCGGCGCACGCCGGGCTCGACAGCCGCGGCTACGGCATGTCATCGGTACGCTTTATCTGCGGCACGCAGGATATCCATCGCGAACTTGAAAACCGCCTGACCAGCTTTCTCGGCACGGAAGACTCGCTGCTGTTCCCATCCTGCATGGACGCCAACGCGGGATTCTTCGAAGCCTGTCTCGGCGAGCAGGATGTGATGATTGCCGACCGGCTCGTGCACGCCTCCATCGTCGACGGCATGAAGCTCTGCAAGGCGATGCAGGACACCTATAAACATTCAGATATGCATCACCTGGAAGAAAAACTCCAGGAGCACCAGGACAAGCGTCGTCGCATGATCATCACCGATGGTGTCTTCTCGATGGATGGCGACATCGCCCGGCTCGACCAGATCGTGGAGCTGGCGGAGAAATACAACGCCATGGTCTTCGTCGATGATTCGCACGCCACGGGATTTATCGGTCGCACCGGCCGTGGAACACACGAACACTGCGGCGTCCTCGGCCGGATCGACGTCATCACTACCACGCTCGGCAAGGCTCTCGGCGGAGCATCGGGCGGCTGCGTCAGTGGACGCCGCGAACTGGTGCAGATATGCCGTCAGCGGGCGCGTCCGTATCTCTTTTCCAACTCGGTAGCGCCGGTGATCGTGGCCGGGGCGCTCAAGGTGATGGACATCATCACCGCCTCCACCGCGCGGCGAGACAAGTTGGAGTGGAACGCGAAGTATTGGCGCGGCCTGCTCAAGGACGCCGGGTTCGACATCAAGGAAGGCGAAAGCCCCATCGTGCCGGTGATGCTCTACGACGCCAAGCTGGCGCAGGACTTCGCGCGCGAACTCTTCGACGAAGGCGTCTACGCCGTCGGATTCTTCTTCCCGGTCGTCGCCAAGGGACAGGCGCGTATCCGCACGCAGCTCTCGGCGGCGCATGAAAAGCACCATCTCGACTTCGCGATTGCAGCATTCAAGAAGGTCGGCGAGCGCCACGGCATTCTCGGAATGTCGAAGGCCGAGTTGCTGGCCAAGTGCGGCGTGTAAAGGAGGTCACTATGATTTGTGCGGAGCTTGAACGTCTGGAAGCGCAATTCGATGACATCCTCACCGCGCTGGAAGACGAACATTTAACGGAGCAACAGAAACAGGAGTTGAAGGAAGCCTACGAGCGGATGAGCCGCGTCATCAAGGAACATCACGAACACGGCCATGCCGGCGGCCCGTGTTTCGAGGGAGGAGAGATCGAGTAGCTGCAACACACACTAAAACCGTGTGGACGTGGATCCAGCTACTCGACAATCCTTAGTCTCGTCATTCCCTCGTCCGACGACGCAGACGGGAACATCGGCATGCGCGAGGAAGTGGCCCTGCCTGTCTGCCACACGGGCGCTTGCAGTTCCGGCATCGGTTTCGCCTGGAATAATCTGCGGCACTGTTTGGCAATCATCCGGGCCGACGATTTCGCCTTTTTCCGCCGAGCGCTATCGGTGGAGATTCCCGTGCCTGCATACATCTGCCGGTAGAGTTTTGACACGAAGAGGAATGCCAGCCGGGCTTTCAGAGTTCGCGTACACTTCGAGCGCTTCCAGATGGAGCGCATGTCATAGAAGCGATCCCACACTCCCTGGGTCCGTTCGCGAATCTCGTCGGAACTCATCAGCGGGTGCGGAGTAAACATCTTTGGCCGGATACTCGACGGGATGAGCCAGAAGCGCGTGATTGGGATGCCGTCCACATAGGTGGGAGACTTCTCCTGCTCTTTTTCCCAGCGCCCGAAGTCGACTGTCCCCGGGAATGGAGTCATCATCACGAACTGTGCAAACGTCAGGTCGGCTTGCAGCGCGAGTTCGGCGGTCGCTGCAAACGTGGCCGGTTTGTCTGTCGGCAGTCCGAAGATGAACGACCCAAGCACATGCACGCCGTGCTCGCGGAACTTCTGGAGTTGCTTCACCAACTGATCGCCCGAACAGTTGAAGTCCTTGTAGACCGCCTTCAATCCTTCCGGCGTAACCGCCTCCACGCCCACCAGCGCGCCCTTGATGTTGGCCTTGCGCATCGCGTCCAGGAACTGCGTATCTTCCGCCGCTTCCATGGTGATCTGCGTGAAGAACACCATATCTCGCGGCAATTTCGCCAGCTCTTCCATCAACTGGAAGCGCTCTTCGCGAATGCTCTCCAGCTCTTCTAACTTTGCGGCGTTGTTCTGTTGTTTCGCCAGGCGCAGGTCCGTCAGGGTTACGGGATAGAAGTTGTCGTCGGCCAGGGCGACGAAGCGAAATCCCTTGCGCCGCAGCTCGACGATCTCATCTATCACGCTCTCGAACTTCCGTTGCCGGGGACGCTGTCCATCGGTGCGCCATACCGAACAGAAGGAGCAATGCTTCGGACAGCCGCGAATCGTCTGTACGGAGGCCCACATGTACTTGTCGCTGGACATCAGATCCCAGCGCGCGGCGATAAATTGATCGCCTTCGATCTTTCCGCCTTCATACATTCGCTCGGGAGTCCCCGCGAGGCAATCTTTCACCGCGCGTGCCCATACCAGGTCGCCGTCGCCGGTCACCACGCTATGCGCCGCGCCGCGTTCGAACGCCTCTTCCGGATAGAGCGTTGCATGAATTCCTCCATAGACCACCCATGCCCCACGCTCGCGCGCCATCCTACCCACTTCGTAGCCGCGCAGTGCGTTTCCCGTGTGCACGCTGACGCCCACAATATCGCCGGGCTGAATCGTGCTGGGGTCGAGTTGCTCCAGTGATTCATCGACCAGGACCGGATCGCCCACCGACCTCGGAGTGGCTGCGGCCAGTACAAACAGCCAGCGCGGAGTAATCACCGCCGTACCGAACGAGTTGTCACTGGGATTCACCAGGTGCACGGTCATCGAGATACCACCTTTTGTTCGTGCGAGAATGCGGCGGAAGGCTGAATGAATACATCCTGGCTGTTCGAAGGGTATCGATTCAGGATTGGATACAGACGGTAGTCCGCGTCACCCCACTTTGCTTGCCGCTAATCATACATATGGATGAAGTCTTGTTACAGCGAAATACGCGGAGAGATACGGGACTTCCGTGGGGTCCTTAAGAAAGTGGTTTCGGGCCAGCATGAGTAAGCAAGCGGACACGCAATCGTAATTTTCCAATGAAAATGTAAATACAAATGTAAGCGAGCGCGGCGCTACACGGGCTGCTTCGTGGAACGCAGCGTTACTGGAAAGTTTGCCGACGTCGACGCAACGGCCGGACTTCAGCGCTGTTGGTTAGTCCTTCGGTTTGTTGTTTTTCTGTGTGCATTTTTCCTTTAAGAATTATCTTTTGCCACTTCTGTGGCGTTCCATCGAAAGCAAAACGCGGCTATCCTCCCATCACCTAAGTTTTGGGGAAATCCTTAAAAGATCAGTTTTTTGAACCGTTACACATGGTTCGTGAGTTGTAGCTGTGCGCGTGTGTGTCCGTGGGGGACGCACCACGGATGAGCGTTTTTGTTTGTGGGGTGACTGCGCCTTACGTACCCCTCCCAGGTCCCACGGCGTAGTCGAGATTCAAACACAATTTGCTGCCGTTCAAGTTCTAGGATTGGAGCGTACGCATCATGATGCGCACAAGTCACGTGTCTCGCTTTGTCTTCACCGTTGCCGCCATTTTCACCGCTCTCTTCTTCGTCGCCCCACCGCAGGCGTTCGCAATATCATCATTGCCTACGGTAACGAATCTTACCGTCGCGCCGTCCTTTGTCCCGCAGGGGACCTCGGTAACGCTGACGGCAAGCATGGTCGCGATCGGATCTTCGGGAACTGTCTATCCCGGCACGGTGAACTTCTACGATACGTCTGGATCACAATCCAATGGTCTGATCGGCACGGCGCAGGTACAGGCAAGCGGCAGCGCGGTACTCGTGGTGCGCCTTGGTCCCGGTGTCCATAACATCATGGCGAAATTCATGGGAACAATTTCGTACGAAGGCAGCTCCTCTGAGCCGGGCACGCTGACGGTTTTTGCCCCCAGCACTTCAGGTACTTCAACCACTCTTTCCTCCTCCGGCACCCCTGGGAATTACACGCTGGACGCCACCGTGACTGCGCCGCTGGGGCAAGGCGCCGACCCGTCTGGGACTGTGTCCTTTACGGACGAAACCAAGTCGATCACGCTTGGCTCTGCCGCGCTCGGTACGCCCTCTATTCAACCAAGTTTTGGGTCGGGTACTGGGGTCCCGGTGTTCATGACAGGCAGTGACGTCCTTGTGGGCGATGTCAATAACGATGGCATCCCTGACATGGTGGTCCTGA
>Ga0307375_10000509_pt1 | contig 48800 bp, 50 predicted proteins | sample TR1MG_FD_202531 | JGI IMG/M metagenome (GOLD analysis project Ga0307375, IMG submission 202531) | Soil microbial communities from Risofladan, Vaasa, Finland - TR-1 | ecosystem: Environmental > Terrestrial > Soil > Coastal area > Acid sulfate soil | place: Finland: Risofladan, Vaasa | collected...
GCCGAGCGCAGCCTGCGCGATACCATCATCAAGCAGGGCCTGCTGAAGCAAAGCCTGACCGATGCAAAGAGCACCCTCAAGAGTCTGATGGTCACCTTTGTCGACCGGCTCGGCGAAATCACCGAAAGCACCGGCGATTACCATAACAAAATCGATGGCTATAGTTTGAAGATCGGCCAGTCGAAGAACATCGCCGAACTGAGCCACCTGCTGGACGACATCATGCAGGACACGCGGCTGATCCGGGATAATGTGCAACGTTCGCACAAGGAATTGGTTGGCTCCCGCCATCAAGTGCAGGAAGCGGAAAACAAGATCAAACAGCTGGAACAGGAGCTCGCACAAATCAGCGAGCTGGTGCACGAAGATCAGCTCACCGGCGCGCTCAACCGGCGCGGTCTCGACATGACTTTTGAACGCGAGGCCTCGCGTGCCGATCGCAACCAGTCGCCGCTGTGTGTCGCGCTGCTGGACATCGATGATTTCAAACGCCTCAACGACTCGCTGGGCCACAGTGCCGGCGACCATGCACTCATTCACCTGAGCGATGTCATCAGGGACACCCTGCGCCCGAGCGACTCGGTAACACGCTATGGCGGGGAAGAATTTGTCCTGCTGCTGCCCGATACCGGGCTGGAAGAGGCGTTGGAGACAATAGAACGTTTGCAGCGCGAACTCACCAGGAAATTCTTCCTGCATGAAAACGACCGTATCCTGGTCACGTTCAGCGCGGGTGTGGCGCTGTGCAACCCGGAAGAGTCCCAGCAAGATGTGCTGGGACGGGCCGACAAGGCGATGTACCAGGCCAAGAAGGCCGGCAAGAACCGCGTGGTCGCGGCCAGCTGAGCCCGTCCCCGTGCAACAGGCGCTCATCGATGACCCGGCTGAAGGCCCAGCTGGTCTGCCCCCAAAGGCAGGGCCGATAAAACATGGCGGCCAGGCAGTCACATACACTAATTTAAAAATAACCCTAAAGTTTCTCCCACGCCTTCCGATAACTGGACTAACGGCGGTTGATGCTGCTTCGCAACACAGGGCAGACCGTAGTGAGCGGCAGCGATGCCGAGTTAAAAAACCAGTTTAAGGAGAATCAGAATGTCACTCTTCATCAATACCAACATCGCTTCACTCATTGCGCAGAACAACGTAGCCAACTCGCAAGATTCGTTGACTACCTCGATCCAGCGTCTCTCTTCCGGTTTGCGCATCAACAGTGCCAAGGACGATGCGGCCGGCTATGCAATCGCTGCACGCATGACCGCCCAGATCGGCGGCATGACCCAGGCAGCCCAGAACTCGAACGACGGCATCTCAATGGCACAAACTGCGGCAGGCGCGCTGAACCAGGTGACCTCCGATCTGCAGACCATGCGCAATCTGGCCGTGCAAGCCGCCAACGGCACCAACTCCGCCAGTGACCGCGCTTCGCTGCAGGCCAGCATCTCGCAACTGCAACAGGATATCGGCCAGATCGCCAGCAACACCCAGTACAACGGCTTGAACTTGCTCAACGGTTCGCTCTCCAATGTCCAGTTTCAGGTCGGCGCCAATTCCGGCCAGACCATCAACACCTCGATCGCCACCTCGGCACCGAGCGCGATCGGCGACAACGCGGCGTCTACTTCAACTGGCGCGACAGCCACCTCGATGGATGCCGCCACTACTGTTGCAGGGTCGATACCCACCTTAAATAACTTCACCGCACAGGCACTGACCATCGCGGTCGGCGGCCAGACCCTGACCGTCCCCCCAACTGGCCAATTAGCGGCCGGCAGCACGGCCTATGACATTGCTTCCCAGATCAATAACGCGGCCGGCGCCAGCGGTGCATCCATCACCGCGGTCGCCAATACCTATGCGCAACTGAGCAGCTTTACCGCCGGTTCGGTCAGCCTGACACTGCAAGGCGCCCCAAATGCATCCGGCGCAGCCAACCCGGTAACGGTCAGCGCCTCGCTGTCCACTGCGACAGACGTGGGTGGACTGGCTGCAGCGATCAATGCGGTGTCCGCACAGACCGGCATCTCGGCGATCGCAAACACGGTCAATGGCACAATATCGCTGAACCAAAGTCAGGGTTATAACATCGGTGTATCCAATGGTGCAGCATCTACCGGCACTGTGGGATTTTCCGGAACCGATGCGACGGGAGGCACTATCATCGGCGGAACAACACAAACCCTGGTTAATGGACCTGCAGCTATAGCGGCTGTTACTGCCACTCAAGCTACTGCAGCTGGTACAGCTATAACAGACCCTGCAACTACAAACGTAGTCGTCCCTGCTGGCGGCCAGACCTTTACGTTCGATTCGAATGGAACTACCGTAACAGGAACGATTGCTGCAGGTACTTATAACTCGATGACCACCTTGGCTGGCGCAGTCTCTTTCACTGGTGGATCAGCATCAATAGCCTACACAGGAACGACTTTCACCATCACCGACACCAACACCGCTGGCTCGACCAACCAATTGTCTAACTTTAGCGGAGCAGGCTTGGCTACATTGGGACTCTCTTCTCCAACCATTACCCAAGGTGTTGCCGCTGTAACCGCCCAACCGGCTTCATCCAACTCATCCACGGTGGGCGGGGAAGTCGACTTCCACTCATCCAACTCCTACACTGTAGCGCCGGTGGGAACCAACACCACGTTCCTGGCGACGGCCACATCCGGCACCAGCTCGTTGAGTTCCGTGAGCTCCATCGACGTGACGAAGATGGTCAACGGCCTGCCCGCCGGTGCCAACAATGCGATGTTTGTGGTGGATGGCGCGATCAATACGATCAACGGATTGCAGGCACAACTGGGCGCGTTGCAGAACCGCTTCATGAACGCGCAAAGCTCGCTGACCACCACCAGCACCAACATGCAGCAAGCCCGCAGCCGTATCCAGGACACCAACTTTGCATCGGAAACGGCGAATCTGACCCACAACCAGATTCTGCAGCAGGCCGGTATCGCGATGTTGGCCCAGGCGAATGCCATGCCCAACAGCGTGCTGACCCTGCTGAAGTAATGCACTAGCATGAAAATCCCCCTGGCCGGCGCAATCCGGCCAGGTTTTTAACAAGTAAAAGGAGAGGCAACATGCTTATCCAGAATGTATCAGGCAATCCGGTTCCGGCACCTGCTGTCAGCAATGGCAATACAGGTACGCCGGTTTCCGCCGTTTCCACGCCACCTGCCGGTAATGCCGGGCTTTCGCAGAATGGCGCGCTACCCGTTGCCGGCACCCAGGCAGCACAACCGAGCAATGCGCAATTGCAAAGCGCACTGGACAAAATAAACCAGACCATGCTGCAGACCAATACGGGTGTGGAATTCAGCATTGACACCAACTCCAAGGCAACCCTGATCAAGGTGGTTGATACCCAGACCGGCCAGATGATCAAGCAAATCCCGTCCAAGGAGGTCATCGCCGTCAGCGAAGCGATTGGACAATATCAGCAGGGACTGCTGGTGAAACAAAAAGCCTGAACTTGAGGATTCGTCATGACCTCCACCAACACCACCAACATATCCGCTGCCTCAGTCACGACACCTTCTATTGACGTTGCCTCGATTGTCAGTCAGCTGATCACGGCGGAACAGCAACCGATCACCGGATTGAACACGCAAATCACCAGCTATCAGTCGAAAATATCGGCGATCGGAACCATCCAGTCTGCGTTGGCATCGTTTCAGGTAGCGGCTCAGGGGGTCAACGGCCTGTCGTTCAAGTCTTTTACCGCCAGCGCATCGAACAGCTCGGCGCTTTCCGCGACCGCGTCCAGCATCGCCCAGCCGGGGAGCTACTCGCTGAGCGTCAGCCAGCTGGCCCAAGCACAAAGCCTGGTCGCCGCCGGGCAACCCAGTGCCACTACGCCCATCGGCAGCGGCACCGCAACCACGCTGACCTTCGACTTCGGCACGATCGCCGGCGGCACGCTGAGCAACGGTGCCTATAGCGGCGCCAGCTTCACCCCGAACGGGGGCGGAACCAAGAGCATTACCATAGATTCGAGCAACAACACCCTGTCCGGTATCCGCGATGCGATCAATGCCGCCAATATCGGTGTGTCGGCAACCATCATCAATGACGGCAGTTCCTCGCCTAACCGCCTGGTATTGACTTCAACCGCTCCGGGCGTGGCAAACAGCATGAAAATCTCTGTCTCGGCGGGCGGTGATCCGACTGTGAGCAGCCTGTTGGCGCAGGATCCGACCGGGACGCAAAATCTGTCCCAGACCAGCATCGCGCAGAACGCGAACTTCACCGTCAATGGCGTCCCGATCAGCAAAAACTCGAACACGGTCAGCGACGTAATACCGGGTGTCACGCTGAATCTGTCCGGCACATCCGCCTCCCCGTTTACGCTGTCCATCGCGCCTGACACCACCTCGGTTACCGCGTCCATCAACAGCTTTGTGAAGTCATACAATGACGTTATCAAGGCTATCCAGACCCAGACCAGCTACGATCCAACCACCAAGGTCGCAGGCACACTGCAGGGCGATGTATCACTGAGCATCATTCAATCCCAGATGGCAGCCATGCTGAGCCGGAACATCGGCAGCAATCAGGGCGGGTTCAACAACCTGGCGCAAATCGGTATCGGGTTTCAGCAGGACGGGACCATTGCGGTCAATGCAACCACGCTGGGCAACGCGCTGAACAGCAATTACCAGGGCGTGGCCAATTTATTCGCCGCCGCAGGCAGCACAACAGACAGCCTGGTGAAATATACCGCGGCAACCCCCAAAACCCAGAACGGAACGTATGGCGTGGTGGTTACGCAGATGTCAACGCAGGGAACCGCAACCGGCAGCGCTGCGGCCGGACTGACCATCACCAGCGGGGTCAATGACAGCATCAACCTGGCTGTTGATGGTGTCGGCACCACGGTAATATTGCCTGCCGGCACCTATACCGCAGCATCCATGGCCACGCAATTGCAGACCCTGATCAACGGTTCGACGCCAATCTCCAGCACCGGAAAATCAGCCTCCGTATCCCAGAATGCAGGGGTGCTCACGATCACTTCCGGCAATTACGGTTCGTCTTCAAGGATAACGATAACCGGCGGGAACGGCGCCGGCGGCCTGTTCGGCACACCAAATCAAGCTGCCGGACTGGATGTGGCGGGAACCATCAATGGCATGGCAGCCTCGGGTACCGGCCAGCTATTGACGTCAAGCGTGGGCAACAGCCAGGGGCTTGTTCTTTCCATCACCGGCGGCACGGCAGGCAGCCGCGGCAATGTCAGTTATTCGCAGGGACTGTCCAGCATGTTCAGCAGCATGGCCACTGCCATGTTGGGCAGCACGGGCGCGCTGGCGAGCGAAACGACACAGTTCAACAGCAACATCAAGTCTGTCCAGAGTCAGATCGATGCCCTGAACGCGCAGATCGCGACGGATCAAGCCAACCTGACCAATCAATACTCGCAACTGGATGCCACACTCGGCAGCATGAATTCTTTAAGCAGTTATTTGACCCAGCAACTTGCCCAACTCTAAATCCGGACTGGAAACCATGAACACAAATACTGCAATCAAGGCTTATGCCCATATTGGGATTGAAACCGGGGTGAGCTCGGCCGATTCGCACAAATTGATCCTGATGCTTTATCAGGGGGCGCTGGTAGCCATCGCCTCGGCAAAAAATCACATGTTGCGCAAGGAAACGGCCAAAAAAGGCAAATCCATTTCGCATGCCATCGCCATCATCGAAAGTGGCCTGCAAGCCAGCCTGGACAAGAATGTCGGCGGGGAGTTGACGCAAAATCTGTCCTCGCTGTATGAATATATGGCGACGCGCCTGATTTCTGCAAATGTGAAAAACGACGCGGGTATCCTGGATGAAGTGACCCGTTTGCTCTCCGAATTGAAAAATGCATGGGAAAACATCCGCCAGCCCGCCTCCAACCATGCCACGCAGCCAGCTGTCCAGCCCGTTGCCCAGCCCGTTGCCAAGACACCACAACTGATTTACGGGAAGAAATAAGAACATGAGCGTGCCTAAACAAATCACGAACTACGAGTCGCTGTCTGTGCTGACCGCCCAAATGCGCGATGCGGCCATGCATGGCGATTGGGATCAGCTGGTGCAGCTCGAACAACAGTGCAGCAGGCATGTTGTCATTATGAAGACAGCGGATGCAGAGACCGAACTGGATGAACCGGCCCGGCAGCGTAAAATCGAGCTGATCAAGAAAATCCTGGTGGACGATGCCGATATCCGCAATCGCACCGAAAAGTGGATGGGACAATTGCAACACATCATGCAAAGCAACCGTCATGAACAACGCTTGCATCAGGCGTACGGGATTTGAATGCATGAATGAAGACGGCAGATAAAACCGGCGTCTTCGTTTTCAATATCCCGGACTTGAGCGATGCTACCTGCAAACCTGATCAGTGCGCTTCAGGCCCTTACCAACTCCGGGAATCGTCCCGATACGGCAACCGGCAAAGCACCCGATCCGGCAGCAAAACTTGAACCCGGCCAGCAATTTCAGGCTACCGTTCTGTCCAAAATAAGCGAGGGCCTGTTCAAGGTGCAAGTCGCCGGACAAACGCTGCAGATGCGGCTGCCCGGCAATATCCAACGCGGCGATGCAATCAGGCTGGTCGTGGTATCCACACAGCCCCGAATCACTTTCAGCATGGTTGCATCAACCAACCCGCTGTCGACCCCTGAAGAAATCGGTTCCTCGGCCCGCATGCTTTCCAATCTTGCCGGATCACCGCTGGAACATCCTGTTGTTGAACAACTCGGCAACAAGGCGGTTTGGCAGGCCGAACAAGCCGTGCCGGATACCAAGCTGCTTGCAGGCGCTTTGCGCGAGGCCCTTGGAAAAAGCGGGTTATTCTACGAGTCGCATCAGGCACAGTGGATACGCGGGGAGCGCAGCACCAATCAATTGCTGGCTGAACCGCAAAATGTGCTGACCGGCAGGAATCCGCCCCAACCTTCCGCTGTTGTGCGGCAAACGATGCCGAACAACGTTTCGGCATCCGGATTACCGGACATGCAAAAAACGAAACAGCCGCTCCCCGGTATCGATATGCCTGTTCCGGCAACCAAGCCCGAACAGTCCGCTGCGACAAGCAGTGATGCCGCGTTGCCGATTGCCAAGGAGTTATTGCAATTGGTACAGCAACAATTGCACACCCTGGAAAACCACCACTTGATATGGCAGGGCCAGATATGGCCGGGCCAACAAATGCAATGGGAAATTCAGGGAGAGCCGGAACACCAGACCAAGGAACAGGATGAACGCCAATGGAGCACCGAAATCGAACTGGCCCTGCCCAGACTCGGCGATGTCCATGCCCGCCTGATATTTGCCAACAGCGGATTACGGCTGACCCTGCATGCGGCTGACACAACAACTGTCGAATTGTTCAACCGCTCCCTGCCTGCGCTAAAGGATACGCTTGCCGGTGCCGATATCCCGCTGCTTGCTGCCGTGGTAGAAAAATCATGAAGACGCCACTCACTCCGCAACAGGTTGCGATCGCGCTGACCTACGGCAAGGACCAGGGAGCGCCAAAGGTAGTGGCCAAGGGACGCGGCCTGATTGCCCAGGCGATTATCGAGCGGGCCAAGCAGCACGGGATTTTTGTGCATGAATCCGAAGACCTGGTCGGGCTGCTGATGAAAGTCGAGCTCGACCAGGAAATTCCAGCGCAACTTTATCTGGCAGTGGCCGAACTGCTCGCCTGGCTATACCGCATGGAACAGCCGGACACCCACGCTATTCCTTCAATAATAAAAAAATAGTTTTGCTATCATGTTCGCAAATTGAACCGCATCGTAACCAGAACATGGAAAAAGACATTTCTCTAAACATTGAAATCCTCTCTGAAACAGAGGATGACAAACAGCGCATCTCTTCGCCAACTGAAATCAGGTTCGTGATGCATTACATCGCCGAAAAGGGCAATCGGGTCGCCCTCTATTACGGCAATCAGAGCGAATTCATCCTGACCACCACACTCGCCGCCGACGATACCGGTCTTTGGCTGGAACAAAGTCCGCATCCTTCCCTCAATCTGCGCGTTGCCAACAGCGACCACCTGACTTTCGTCAGCTCACATTTGCAGATCAAGGTTCAGTTCACCGCCAACCAGGTTTGGAGCGTTAAATACCAGGGCCGGCCTGCCTTCTATCTGCCCCTGCCGGACAGTCTGTACCGGCTGCAACGGCGCGAATACTTTCGCCTGGCGACCCCGGTACTCAAACCTTTGCGTTGCATCATAAACAAGCAGGCCTCGCCCGATACAAAGCCACTGGAGTACATCATTATGGATATCAGCTGCGGTGGTGTAGGACTGACCTGCATGGAATCGGATAGCGAACTCACCCCGGGATCATCCTATCCCGATTGCAGGATCGAATTGCCGGATTTGGGTACCATCAAGGGAACGATACTGGTAAAAAACATGGTTGAGCTGGCGCCCCGATCCGGAACTGTGCATAAACGTGCCGGATGCGAATTCAAGAATCTCGATAGCGCGTCCAGCATTCTGCTGCAGCGCTATGTGACGAACATGCAGCGTAAAAAAACCTGAACTGGAAGGGAAACACTATGGCGGCTGATCGCAGCTGCGCGACAAGTTCAAAGGACTGCCGGAACCTGTGCTGGACAGCGCGTCAGACCTGCATGTTCATGATGTCGTTGTAGGCCTGCACGAACTTGTTGCGCACCTGAATGGTGGTCTGCAGGTTGATACTGGCCTTTTGCATCGCGATCATGGTATCGCTCAAACTGACCTTGCTGTCGCCCAGCGAAAATGCCTTTTGCAGTGCTTCCGATTTGGACTGGGCTCCCGCCACGCCGTCCAATGACGATTTCAGGACGCTGGAGAAATCAACTTTGCCGGCTTGCGCCGTCTGGCCAGGATCCCGCAATCCTGCAGCCGCTGCTGCGACACGCATTTGCGCCAACAAACCATCTACTGCCGAGGTATTCATTTTGCGTCTCCTTTTTACCCCCCTTGCCCGGGGTTTGCGAATGCAGCCATTTCCAGCAGGTGCACAATAACCAAAAGCTCGCACCGGCTATAAAGTGAAAAGACACGGGTTTTCCCGCCTATTTGTATATTCAGGATGCCCGTCGATGCCGATAATGGGCTCTGTGCCCCAATGGCTTATTTGGTGTGGTCTCGAATCGATATGGCTGAACCGGAAAACAATACGACAAATCGCTTCAACCAACTGAACTTCCAGCAGAAAATGGGAGTGGCGGTGGGTGTTGCGGCATTGATCGCCCTCCTCGCCGGTATGTGGATGTGGGGGCAAACACCCGACTACCGTGTTCTGTACAGCAACCTGTCCGACAGCGACGGCGGAGCCATCATCGAATCGCTGCAACAGATGAACATACCGTACAAATTCGCCGAGGGCGGCGGGGCTTTGATGGTGCCATCCGACCAGGTAAATGAAGCGCGCCTGAAGCTGGCATCGCAGGGACTCCCCAAAGGCGGGAATGTCGGCTTCGAGTTGATGGACAACCAGAAATTCGGCATCACCCAGTTTGCCGAGCAGGTGAATTACCAGCGCGCACTGGAAGGCGAGCTGGCCCGCACGGTGGAAAGCATCGATGCGGTGGCTGCCGCGCGGGTGCACCTGGCCATTCCCAAACCCAGCGTATTCGTCAAGGACCAGGAGAAACCCAGCGCGTCGGTATTCCTCAACCTGCGCGGCGGACGGCTGCTTGATCCGGATCAGGTCAGTGCAATTATTCACCTGATTTCCAGCAGCGTGCCGGACCTGTCGGCCAAGAATGTGACGGTTGTGGACCAGAACGGCACCTTGCTGAGTGCCAGCCATGAGGGCAGCAATGCCGAAGGTCTGGACCCTACCCAACTCAAATATGTGCGGCAGGTGGAACAAAGCTATATCGACCGTATCAATGCGTTGCTGATACCGATGTTCGGTGCAAACAATGTGCGCGCCCAGGTATCGGCCGATATCAATTTCTCGCGAACCGAACAAACTTCCGAGATCTATACGCCCAATCCGACCCCCGCTTCACAGGTGATACGCAGCCAGCAGAGCAGCCAGTCGTCAAACACTGCTCCGGCAAGCGGTGGCATACCGGGTGCATTGACCAATCAGCCACCGGTCCCGGCGACCGCGCCGCTCTCGGGCGGCAAAGGCGCATCGGCCGGCTCTGCCGGTCCGTCCAGCCAGCAAAAGGATTCCACCATAAACTATGAGGTAGACCGCACCATAAGCCACACCGTGGACCCGGTCGGTTCCATCAAGCGCCTGTCCGTTGCGGTGGTGGTGAATGGAAACCGCACGGTAATCGATGCCAACGGCAAAAGCGTTGAAAAACCTTTGAGCAAAAGTGAAATGGCGCAGATCGACAGCCTGGTCAAGGATGCGGTCGGCTTTGACCAGAAACGCGGTGACAGCCTGAATGTGCAGGCTGTTCCGTTTACCGAAATCAAAGAGGTCATTGCGCCTATACCAATCTGGAAACAGCCGTATTTCATTAACCTGGCAAAAGATGCGATAAAATATTTGCTGATCGCAGTCGCGATGCTGTTTGTCATTTTTGGCGTGATCAGGCCGGCGTTTCGCGCCCTGTTCACCCCGCTGAGCAATACCGGCGGCTTTCAGGCGACCGAAGCATCCGGTGCAGATAACCCGGCACCTACATCGCTTGCCGGTGCGCCCTATGAGCAAAGCCTCCAGGTTGCCCGGCAGATTGCCCAGCAAGAGCCGAAGATTGTTGCGAGCGTCATCAAGGAGTGGGTAAAGGAATGACAACCGGCATCGAAAAGAGCGCAATACTCCTGATGACGCTGGGTGAAAGCGAGGCCGCCGCGGTGCTGAAATATCTTGAGCCCAAGGAAGTTCAAAAAATCAGTACCGCCATGGTGAACCTGAAAAATCTCGGCCGCGAAGAAATTGCGCTGGTATTCCAGGATTTTATTGTCGCCGCGTCGGATAAAACCACCATCGGAATGGATTCGAACGAATACATACGCGGCATGCTCACCCAGGCGCTGGGGGACGACAAAGCTGCCGGCCTGCTGGACCGGATCATGAGCAACAGCGACACCAGCGGCATCGAAAGCCTGAAGTGGATGGATCCGGGTGCCGTTGCTGAAATGATCAGCAACGAACATCCGCAAATCATCGCGACCATTCTGGTGCACCTGGATCCTGATCAATCCGCGGACATCCTGAAAATGCTCACCGAACGCACGCGCAACGACGTGCTGCTGCGTATTTCCACGCTTGATAGCGTGCAACCGGTTGCACTGCGCGAACTCAATGACGTTTTGGGCAAGCTGATGTCCGGCGGTGCCAGCGGCAAAAAAAACCTCAAGGGCGGCGTGGGTGCTGCTGCAGAAATCCTGAATTACATGGGCAACGTGCTCGAAGCGGAAATGATGGAAAGCGTGCGCAGTTTTGATCCGGACCTGGCTCAAAGAATTGAAGACAAGATGTTCATCTTCGAAAATATCCTGGAAATTGATGATCGTGGTATCCAGCTAATTCTGCGGGAAGTACAGTCCGAATCCCTGATCGTCTCGCTCAAGGGCGCGAGCGAAGAATTGCGCGAAAAAATATTCACGAACATGTCGCAGCGTGCAGCGGAAATGATGCGCGATGATCTCGAATCCAAAGGTCCGGTCAAACTCAGCGAAGTTGAATCCAATCAAAAGGAAATACTCAAGATCGTGCGCCGCCTGTCCGATGAAGGCCAGATTTCACTAGGCGGGAAGAATGAGGAAGCATATGTCTAGCACGGTCATCCCGAAAGAACTGCTGACCGCATTCGAACGCTGGGAACTCGCGTCGTTTGATCCCGGTGCCGGCGCAAAAAATAAAGGCCCGGGCAATATAAAATCCGAACTTGTAACCGTTGCGGAAGTTGAGGGCATCAGGCAACAGGCATACAAGGAAGGCCGTGATTCGGGTTATGCCGCCGGCATTCAGCAAGCACGCAGCGAGGCGGAGAAAATTAACGGGCTGATGCAGGGTATCCAGGGCGAGCTCAATCAACTGGATGAACAACTGGCACATTCATTACTGGATTTGTCGCTTGAGGTTGCCCGGAAAATGGTCTCGGAAATCGTGCTGGCGAAACCCGAAGTGATCCTGAAAGTTGTCAGCGAAGCAATCGTCAGTCTGCCTCACTTCAACCAGAATGCCCATCTTATTCTGCATCCCGAGGATGCGGAACTGGTTCGCCAGCATATGGGCGAGCAATTGTCCCATTCCGGATGGAAATTTCTGACCGACCCACAAATCAGCCGCGGAGGATTCCGTGTCGAAACCGCGCATACCAGCGTGGATGCCACCCTTGAAGCGCGCTGGAAGTGTATTGTCGAATCAATCGGGCAGGATAAATCATGGCAGGCGTGAATGTACACAGCCAGCGCTGGCAGAGCTTTCTAGCTGAAGGCCGTGAATATGTGGCTGACTGCAACCCGATGCCGCCAAGCGGCCATCTCACCAAGGTCACCGGCATGGTGATGGAGGCCGTCGGTTTGAAAATGCCGGTCGGCAGCACCTGCGCGATTCAACTGCCCAACTATGTGGTTGAAGCCGAGGTAGTCGGCTTTTCAGGCGAAAAACTGTTTCTGATGCCCGAAAACAACGTGTATGGATTGATTCCGGGCGCGCGCGTGTTGCCGATTGAATTGGCACATACCATGACCATGGACAGGAAGCGCAAACCAATGCGCCGCATTGCCGATCATGCGAAGCATCTTCCGGTCGGGGATATGCTGCTCGGGCGCGTACTGGATGGAGCCGGCAAACCGCTGGACCAATTGGGACCGCTTCACGAATCGGACTCAGCACCGCTGCAAAGCCGTCCATTCAATCCTTTGCAACGCGCTTCAATTGACACCGCTCTGGATGTCGGCGTGCGCGCCATCAACAGCATGCTGACCGTGGGCCGCGGGCAGCGCATGGGATTGTTCGCCGGTAGCGGTGTGGGAAAAAGCGTGCTGCTCGGCATGATGGCGCGCTATACCAGCGCGGATGTCACCGTGGTCGGATTGATCGGCGAGCGCGGCCGCGAAGTGAAAGAGTTCATCAATGACATTCTCGGCAAGGAAGGCATGGCGCGCTCGGTAGTGGTCGCCACACCTGCGGACACTTCCCCGCTGATGCGCTTGCAGGGTGCCGCATACGCCACCACGATTGCCGAATATTTCCGCGACCAGGGCAAGAATGTCCTGCTGATCATGGATTCGCTGACCCGCTTTGCCATGGCGCAACGGGAGATCGGGCTGGCAGTCGGCGAGCCGCCCGCCACCAAGGGTTATCCTCCTTCCGTATTCGCGAAGCTGCCGCAACTGGTTGAACGTGCCGGAAACGGCCTGGAAGGAAGCGGTTCTATCACGGCCTTCTACACGGTATTGACCGAGGGCGACGATCAACAGGACCCGATTGCCGACAGTGCGCGCGCGATTCTCGACGGACATATCGTGATGTCGCGGAGGCTGGTTGAACAGGGCCATTATCCGGCAATCGATATCGAAGCATCAATCAGCCGCGTCATGTCGCGCCTGGCAACCCCGGAACATTTGTCCGTAGTGCAACGCTTCAAGCACATGTATTCACTGTACCAGCGCAACCGCGACCTGATCAGCGTGGGCGCATATGTCAGCGGCACAAACACCATGCTGGATGAAGCGATCGAACTTTATCCGCGAATGGAATCGTTCCTGAAGCAGGACATGTTTCAACGCGAATCTTATGAGGCGAGTATTGGCAAGCTGGATGCGCTATTTTCACCGGCACATCAGGAAACCATGGCCATACCAAAATAACAAGTACCAAATCAACCAACATTTAAATCATGACAAAGCCATTTACATTGCAACCGCTGATAAATCTGGCACAACATCAGAATGATTCGGCAACGCGCAAGCTTGGACAGCTGAACAAACAGCAGCTCAGCGCGCAAAGCAAACTTGACATGCTGCAGCAATACCGCAAGGACTATCAGGCACGATTGCAGGCTGCCACGCAAAATGGCATCAATCCTGCCGAATTGCGCAACTTTCAGGAGTTCATGAGCAAACTAGACGAGGCGATAAGCCAGCAACTCAAACTGGTCGGTCAAAGCAAGTTGTCAACCCAGGCGGGGCGCGGTGAATTCAATACTGCACAACGCAAACTAAAATCATTCGAGGTGCTGCAACAACGCCACACCGAAACCCAGAATATTGCCGCAGCCAAGTCTGAACAAATCGCACTTGATGAACATACCGGCAGGTTCGCTAGCTACAAGGCCACCAACAGCGACGAAAACAGCTAATTATAAAGCTGCGTCGAAAATCAGGAGAATACTGCCATGACCATACTCGTAACCAACAGCGCTTCGACACCCGCAAAGGGCGCCTCCGGGAATGCCTCGATGACCCGCACCGACACTGCCGCGCAAACCGCCAATACAGCTGCGTCACAGACCCATACCCAGGGGAATGATCCGGCTGCAGAACCTTTCGCAAGCCTGCTGGCACGCCAGATCGGTCAAACCGGCCTACCCGCTCCCAAATCTTCACAAATTCCTGGGGCTGATGACAGTACAAAAAATCCTGCCGGCGATGCGGCATCGGCTGCGCAAAAAGACAAGGATCAGACAGCACCCGTCAATGCTGCCACCGGCGATCAGGCCAGTTCGGTTGCCGCATTGATGCTGCAGATCGCGGTGCCGCAGAGTGTTGCAACATCCTCGGGAAGTCAGACAGCTGCCGTCTCCACGCTGCGTGCAGCTCCCGCCAGCGCAGCAGACCAGGGCGTGTCGAAATTGGCGGCCGTAAATGACAGTTTGGCCCCTGCAACAAACGATACGATTCCCGTGCCGCTGACTACGAGCGAAATTACGAAGCCCCCCGTCAAGAACAGCAAGTCCGAGGCAACTTTGCTGACAGTAAACAACACCGACCAGACCGCTGTCTCAGCCAAAAGTGCCAACTTGTCATTGCCCTTGCATACTGCGAACGGTACGGCCAGGAATGAAACTGCCATTTCGGGAATTTTCTCCCAAACTGGCCACAGTGAACAAAAAGAGGCTGCCCCTGGCTCGACTGCGGGTGTAATGCCAAATATCCAGGGCAGCAGCGCGCCTGCCAACAATGCCCAAGCCGTCACCAGTCCGATAGGCAGCAGCGCATGGCCCAACGAGTTTTCGCAAAAGATTACCTGGATGAGCAACCAGCAGAACCACAGCGCCGAACTGCACCTGAACCCTCCGGATCTGGGCCCGCTGAACGTGGTATTGAAGATGTCAGACAACCAGCTTACCGTCCAGTTTACGTCAGCGCACAGTGCGGTGCGTGATGCTGTAGAAAACGCCCTGCCTAAACTTCGTGAAGTTCTGGCCGATAACCAGATCATGCTGGGCAATGCAACGGTGAGCGACCAGCCTCCGCGCGATCGAAACGGGGGGGGGAACATGAATCATGGTTCCGGTAATGCGTCACCACGAGGCATTCCCTCCATCAATACCCGCCCGAACACATTATCGCCGGTAACTGCACATAGTACGGCAGTACGGCGCCACAACGGGATACTGGACACTTTTGCCTAAGCATCAATTCCGAATTAACGGGGTATTCAAGCTTTAATCGAGTTATCATCGACTCTGATTTTATTGATAATCCAACTGTATATAAGGAAAACAAACATGGCAACAGCAGCAAAACCGAGAACCGCAGGTAAGCCACCCGAAGCAGAACAAAGCAGTCCGCTTCCTGTTAAAAAAAGCGGAAAGAAAAAGCTTGTCCTGATTATTTTGGTATTGCTTCTGGCGGGGGGTGGAGCGGCTGCATACTTCTTGATGAATTCCGGGCAAGATACCGGCAAAAAGGAAAAAATCGCGGCTGAGATTCCGCCGAAATATGTTGCACTGGGTACATTTACCGCCAACCTTATGCACGATGACGATACGGATCGTTACTTGCAAGTTGCAATTTCCATCAAAATTTCCAAACCGGGGCTGGAAGAAGCAATCAAAGCCAGGAATCCGGAGATTCTGAGTCGCGTGAATATGCTGCTTTCAAGCCAGCATCCGTCGGTGCTCTACACGATCGCTGGCAAGCAGAAATTGGCCAGTGACATCAAGAGCCAGATCGAATCCGTATTGGGTATTCACACGGCACCGGCTCCGCTGGCTGCAGCATCTGCCCCGGCCACATTGACCCCGGCGCCAGCAGACAAAAGCGGTATCGATGAAGTGCTGTTCACTTCATTCATCATTCAATAGGTTCATCATTCAATAACCGCAAATGAGCGAATTTCTCTCACAATCAGAAGTTGACTCCCTGCTCAAGGGGGTGAGCGGCGAAGCGGATGATTCCTCTGCTCATCCGGAAGCCGCAGCGGGAGAAGTACGCGCATACAATCTTGCATCGCAGGAACGCATCGTGCGCGGGCGCATGCCCACCATGGAAATCATCAATGAACGGTTTGCGCGTCTGTTCCGCATCGGCCTGTTCAATTTCATCCGCCGCACCCCGGAAATCTCGATCGGCCCGGTGCGGGTATTGAAATTCGGCGAATTCATTCGCAATCTGCATGTGCCTACCAACCTGAATATCATCCAGGCAAAGCCGCTGCGCGGCAATGGTTTGTTCATCTTTGATCCGAACCTGGTGTTCCTGGTGGTGGACAACATGTTCGGCGGCGACGGGCGTTTCCATACCCGTGTGGAGGGTCGCGAATTCACCCAGACTGAGCACCGCATCATCCAGAAACTGATTGTTGTCGCATTCGAGAATTATGAGAAGTCCTGGGAAAACGTCCAGCCGCTGAAATTTGAATTCGTGCGTTCGGAAATGAATCCCCAGTTTGCCAACATCGCCACCCCGAACGAGGTGGTGATCGTCACCACGTTTGATATTGAACTGGGCGGCAATGGTGGCGCATTCCACATTTGCATGCCCTACTCGATGCTCGAACCCGTCAAGGATTTGCTCTACAGCACCATGCAGGGTGAACATGTTGCCATGGACCATCGCTGGTTGCAGTTGCTGTCGAAACAGGTGCAATCCGCCAACATCGAACTGGTTGCCAAACTCGGCCAGGCCACCGTAACGCTGGACCAGGTGCTGAAAATGCGCAGCGGGGATATCGTCCCGCTCGAAATTGAAGAAAACATCATCGCTTCGGTGGATGGTATCCCGGTAATGGAATGCAAATATGGCGCATTCAATAATCAATATGCGTTGAAAGTTGAAAAAATGCTCTCGACAAAAGAAGGAGAAGGACATGTCTGATGAAGCCGCAGAAAACGAAGCCATCACTGCAGATGACTGGGGTGCGGCCATGGCCGAACAGGCAACGACAGCCGAACCCGTCAAGGCTGCCACGTTCCAGCAATTCGGGGCAGGCGGGGCCGCAACCACACCGAACGATCTGGACATGATTCTGGACATTCCAGTACAACTGTCCGTTGAACTTGGCCGCACCAAAATGCCCATCAAGCATTTGCTGCAACTGGCTCAAGGCTCGGTTGTCGAACTGGCCGGCATGGCCGGTGAGCCCCTGGACGTAATGATCAACGGTTTCCTGATTGCGCAGGGAGAAGTCGTTGTGGTCAACGAAAAACTCGGCATCCGTCTGACGGACATCATTACCCCGTCCGAGCGGCTGCACCGCCTGAACAAATAACATGCGCAGCAGATTCCGTTTTTCCGCTGCCGCCACGCTGGTGACCATGCCTGTTTGGGCGATAGCAGCCGAGGGCGCGCGTCCGGCCTTCATTCCGCCGCCTCCCGCCGTCAGCTCCGGCAGCATCGTGCAAATAATTTTCAGCCTGCTCCTGGTTTTGGCCGCCATCGCGCTGGTGGGCTGGCTGCTCAAGCGCGTGAACTCAACAAAACTTGGGGGGGGCAATCTGCTCAAGGTTTTGGGAGGTGTGACGGTAGGCCAGCGAGAGCGGATCGTTCTGGTCGAAGTGAACGACACCTGGCTGGTCGTCGGCGTGGGACCGGGGCAAATCCGCACATTGCATACACTCCAGAAGCAAACATTGCAGAACGCCGAAAACTCAGCACCCGGTTCCGGGCAGCCAGATAACAAGTTCGCAAAGTTGCTATCTACGGTTTTACAACACCGGCCAACCGACAGGAAACGTAATGCGCCGTAATTTTTTCACCCTGCTCATACTGTTTCTCGTACTGCTCGGCACAACACAAACGGCATCGGCTGAAATCAGCCTGCCTGCGTTAACCAGCACTACCGCGCCGGGCGGCGTTCAAACATACAGTTTGAGCCTGCAGCTGCTGCTGCTGCTTACTTCGCTGAGTTTTCTGCCGGCTATCCTGCTGATGATGACCGGTTTCACACGCATCATCATCGTGCTGAGCCTGCTGCGCTCCGCCATCGGCACGCCCACTGCGCCCCCCAACCAGGTGCTGATCGGTCTGGCTTTGTTTCTCACCTTCTTTGTCATGGCACCGGTGTTCGACAAAATTTACACCGATGCTTACTTGCCATTCAGTGAGAACAAAATCAGCATGCAACAGGCTTTGGACAAGGGCAGTGCGCCGCTGAAAACCTTCATGCTGCGGCAAACCCGCGAGTCCGACCTCGCCCTGTTCGTCAAGATATCAAACAGTGCCCCCCTGCAGAGCGCCGATCAGGTACCGCTGCGCATTCTGGTACCCGCTTACGTGACCAGTGAATTAAAAACCGCCTTCCAGATCGGATTTGTGATTTTCATTCCCTTCCTCATCATCGACATGGTGGTAGCCAGCGTGCTGATGTCGATGGGTATGATGATGGTGTCTCCTGCCATCATTTCCCTGCCGTTCAAGATCATGCTGTTCGTGCTTGCAGACGGATGGAATCTGATCATCGGATCGCTGGCACAGAGTTTCTTTACCTGACCGTCACATCCATGATGACTCCCGAAACCGTTGTTACCATCGGACAACAAGCCGTCGAAATGACGCTGATGATTTCCGCCCCGCTGTTGCTTACCGCGCTTGTCATTGGCCTGGTCGTCAGTATTTTTCAGGCCGCCACCCAGATCAATGAATTGACCCTGTCTTTCATCCCGAAGCTGCTCGGTATCTTTGTGATGCTGATTTTCATGGGCCCATGGATGGTGAACACCATGGTCGATTACATCCAGCGCCTGTTCGGCAATATCCCCGGGATGATCGGATAAATCTCATGGTCGTCGAGATGGCGGGGGGCAAACATAGCGGGGCTGGCCAAACTCTTTTTCTCCTTTGCCGCGAGGCCGGCTCGTGATCAGCTTCACCAGTACGCAGCTTGATGCCTGGCTGGCCACTTTGATCTATCCGCTGATGCGCATCCTGGCCATAATTGCCAGCTCGCCGATATTCGGCAACAAGCAAGTCCCGGTGCGGGTCAAAGTCGGCTTTTCCGTTCTGCTCGCCATCATCATTGCCCCCACCATCAACTCGATACCCCAAGTGGCTATCGGCTCAATGCAGGGTTTGCTGATCATCATCCAGCAGATCATCATCGGTCTGGCCATGGGATTCACCATCAGCCTGATTTTCAATGCCGTGGAAATGGCGGGAGAGCTGTCCGGATTGCAGATGGGGCTGGGATTTGCCAGTTTTTATGACCCCGTCAATGCCGTTCAGACTGCCATCATCGCCCAATGGCTGGGGATAATCGCTTCGCTTGCCTTCCTGTCGATCAATGGCCATTTGTACATAATTTCCGCGTTGGCCGAGAGCTTTCAGACACTGCCCATAGGCAGCATGATGTCAGCACAGGGATTCAATGGTATTGCCCATTGGGGAAGCAGCATCTTCGTCTACGCTGTACAGATTTCCCTGCCGATACTGGCCGCCTTGCTGATCACCAATATCGCGCTGGGGATACTCACCCGTGCCGCGCCGCAGCTCAACATATTTGCCGTTGGCTTCCCGATCACGCTGGCAATCGGGTTCTTTGTACTCGCGCTTTCCACACCCTACTTCGTCCCGATGATGGACAGACTGACCCAGGAAGGTATCAGTACGGCCCTTAGTCTGATCAAACCTATGGCAGGTAACTAAACAGGGAAAGGTTGGATACCGTGGCAAAAGATTTCTGCGCCGCCTGCAAATTGGTTTGCTGCTGGGCAAGGTTGCTGATCGCCTGGGTCATGTCCACACTCTGCAACTGCGACAAATTTTTCTGGTACTGCAAGTCCAGGCTGCTTCCTGTCGTCTGCAATGAACTGATCTCGTTGAGTCGTGAACCCAGCGATGACTGTACCGTCAGGATATTGTTCAACGCATTACCCAGGTTGGTGAGGCCGTAGCTCAGACTGTTGGCCAGGCTGGTACTGGTGTTTACACCACCGGGTGCAGAATTGTCCACCGGGGTATTCAGCGTGGTAATCAAATCCGATATTGTTTTGAAGATACTGACATTACTGCTCGGCGTGATGGAAAATGTATCGCCATTGGCGGGTACACCCTGAATGTTGAATTGCACACCTGCAAAACTGATGTTTTGCCCGCTTACATAGGGTGTACCAGTCGAAATCACCGGCGTAATTGCCGCACCTGCCGCTGTTGCGGTGGTTGTCGCCGGCGTAAATGTCAAAACATTCCCCGCGATACCGGTGATTGTTGCGGTTTGCGGGGCAACCGAAGTAACGGGATCTGTTGCCAGCGTGTTTACGCTTGTCGCGGGCGAAAAAGTCACCGTATTGCCCGTAATGCCGGTTATGGTGGCAGCAGGATTGCCGCCGAGGGTAATACTGTAGCCGGGCATCAAGCCCGCAACCGAAGCAAGCGTCGCCGAGGTTGCCGGTGCAGCAGTAGCCGCTGCAGTTGTTGAAGGACCCGCAGTTCCGGCACCGGCAATAACGATGGTGCTGCCGACAGACAATCCTGCGGCGGAAGCAACCGTCGCAGTGCTTGAAACGGCGGCAATTATTCCGGGAGCCGTAGTCGGAACCGAAGCCGTATTGGTCACCGTGTATGTCGTTACATCGGGCATACCCGCCGCTCCGGGGGTTACCGTGAATGCCACGCTATAGTTTGGCATCGGCATTGTCGGTGGCGGATTTGCAACCGATCCCGCGCTGATCACCCCGCTACCCAGATTGGAGCCGGAAGTGACGGAATTGGTGCCGGCCTGCGTGGCAAAGGTACCGTTGCCATTCTTGATGCTCATGAACACGTTTGCGCCCGGATCGCTTGACGCGATTTGCTGTGTCGCACTGACCTGCACATTGCGCTGTCCGTTATCGCCAAAATAACCGGTACCTGCCGGGGTATTTACAAACGGCTGGGTGCGGGTCTGAAATCCTGAAAACAGGTAGTTCCCGGCGCCATCGGTACTGTTTGCCAGACCCAGCAACTGTTGCAGCTGGCTGGTTAACTGGGTTGCGATGGTGCTGCGGTCGGAATTGCTGTACGAGCCGTTACCCGCCTGTATTGCCTCACTCTGTACAGCCTGGATCAGGTTCGTCACATTTTGCAATGCGGATGAAGCGAGTGACAGGGTATTTTGCGCAGAGTTGCCATTTGATATGTATTGCTTGTTCGTTGCGCTGGCCTGGGTAACCGTCAGTGCCTGGGCAGCCGCGACCGGATCATCTGCTGCAGTTTGCATGCGCAGCCCGGTTGATACCTGCTGCTGGCTTTTGGCCAGCTGCACTTGCTGTTGATCCATGTTGGCAACGGCGCTGTTAAAAATGGTACTGGAACTGATACGCATCATGCACCTGCTTTCCTATGGAAAAGATGACAACAAGGTTGTGAACAGCGAGTTGGCAATTTGCAACGCCTTGGCCGATGCCTGATATGCATTTTGAAATTGAACCAGATTCGCCGCCTCTTCATTCAGATTGACGCCGGATACCGCCTGCTGCGACGCGACCGTTTGCGACAGCATATTGTTTTGCGCCGCGCTGCTCGCCGTCATCTGTTGATCCTGGCTGCCGACATTGGCAACCAACTGGCTATAAATATTCCCAATAGTCGCGGTACCGTTCGACATCATATTCTGTGCTTGCAACCCCGCCATGAGCAAAGCATTACGGTTATCCCCGACCGCATTGGTATTGGGCCCCACGGTAAACGTATCACCCGCAACCGGCGTGCCCGATATCTGCGCAACCCATCCGTTGAATGTGTTTCCGACCTGTATCGTTTGGCCCGTTGCTGCGGATGGAACAGCAGGGGAAGAAGTCACAAATGTCGTACCGTTGGTAATGCCTGCAATCGTGGTCCCGGTAGGAAACCCACCACCGCTCAATGGAGCACCCACGACCAGGCTGGCCGTACTCGCCACGGTCACCGTGGATCCGGAAATGGTCGCACTACCGAGCGAGACGCCACCGGAAATATAGGGGAAGCTGCCGACCTGCAATGTCTGGCCTGATACCGGTGCAGGCGGATTGGTTGCCCCGCCTACTGGTATCTGGGCAACAAATGTGGTGCCGTTCGTAATCGAGCCAACTGTGGTACCCGCAGGAAACCCGCCGCCGGTCACCGGCGCGCCAACCGACATGTTCGCGGTACTTGCCACCGTCACATTGGACGTCGGTCCAACCGTCAACGGCGTCGCTGATGCAACATCCGCCGCAAGCGAGGCATTGCTCGACGTCAGGCTATAAGTGGTTGGCGGATTATTGAACGTGATCGTAAGCGGCAGTTGCAAATTAAGGTTCGGTGGCGGGGGCGGGATCACGCTACCGCTGCTTATCGTCGCGGAACCCGTATTGCCCGCTCCGGCCGACGCAAGTATCGGCGCTGCGGCGGCAAGCTTGGAAGGGTCATTGGTCAGCAGACCTATGGCGCTCGCACCGTTAACGGTAGGCTGTATCAGGAAGCTGTCCCCCGCTGCGGGGGTTCCCGAAGACAAATTGACCGTGAATCCGTCCACTGTCTGCGGTAGCGTTGTGCCAAGATTTGTCACGGCATTGTTCGACAAATTTGTTATCGAGTAATTTGTCCCGTCAAAATTTAGCCGATAATCACTGGTGGTCAGCGCGCCCACGTTCGTGATCGTGGCCGACATCGTCGCAGTGCCGGTATTGTTTGCGTTGGTAACCACATTTGGCACAGCCACATTGAAAATAGCGCCGCCCAAAGCCCCGTTCAAATCCTGCCCCAGTTGATTCTGTTGATTCACACTGCTTGCCAGTCCAATCGCAGCCAGTCCGAGTGCATTCTGCACCGGGGTTAAACTCTGGTTCTGAAAGTCGAGGTACGCTCCCAGACTCCCGCCCTGCAGACTGCTTTGCGGCAATGGAATAGATTCCCCGTTTGGACCCCGGTAAGAAATGGCCAGCTGGCCGGGATTGCTTGGAGACGGGGTCGCCTGCAACGACATGGCCCGGCTGCCCATCACCAATGCCTGTCCGGTGCCGATGAATATACTTACCGTTCCGTCTGCCTGCTGCAGGGTTGTCGTTTGAATCTGCTGCCCCAACTGGTTGATCAATTGGTCGCGCTGGTCCAACAGAGTATTGGGTTGCTGCGCCTGCCCCTGGCCACTGGCGGCAGCCCGTTGAATAGTGCTGTTCAGCGCGGCAATCTGCTGGGCATAGCTGTTGATGCTCTGGACACTTCCGCTGATTTGTCCGTTAAGCCCGTTGGCTATGCTGGTCAATTGCTGGTTCACACTCTGGAACTGGCCAACCACCGTCTGCGCATCGCCAAGCAAGGCTTGCCTGGTCGGGATGTCTGCGGGATTGTTGGCCAGTGCATTCAGACCGTTGAAAAAATTCTGCAGCGCCGGCGGTATGCCTGCCGCCTGGTTGGAGAGCAGGTTGTCAACCTGCGCGATTGCAGTCTGGAAGGTCGTCAGGTAACTGGCCTGACTCTGTTGTTGCAAAACCTGGGTCGTCAGATATTGGTCATAAATTCTTCTCACCCCGGTAACATCCACACCCTGCCCAAGAAACCCTGAACCGGTTGACTGCCCGGGAACCGGACTCAACAAGACTTGTTGGCGCGAATAACCCGGTGTGCTGGCATTGGAGATGTTGTTTTCAGTGGTGGCTATCCCGTATTGTGCGGCATTCAAACCGCTTAATGCCGAGGATATCAAATTGCTTCCCATGCTTTTTCCTTGTTCCGTCCATAGACGCACTCGATTGTGTTATCGGCACAAATCACAAACCCTTTAGCGAAAACTCAAGGTTTCTTGGTAATGCCGCCATTGGCCGAATGCGGTTCGGGCGTGGGGTTATGCTTCCCGCCCAGCTGTTTGACCATCATGTCGGCCAGACCTATGCCACGGGTCGCCATGGTTTGGGCCAATTGCTGATCCAGCATGCCGGTGAACATTTTGGTTTGCTCACTATCGAACATGCCGTTTTGCGGTGTCGCGTCACGCATGCTTTTCAACATCATATTAATGAACACCGATTCGAACTGCTGCGAAACGGCCTTGAGAGCCTTATCCGGCGACCGCTGGGCCTCGGCGCGCAACTGGTTAAGGCTGTTCGCATCAATCGCCAGTTGCGCGGTGGCATCCAGTGGATTAACCATTTAAATCACCTGCAGTTCGGCACGCAGCGCGCCTGCCGACTTCATCGCCTGCAAAATCGACAACAAATCCTGCGGTGTCGCACCGATCGAATTCAATGCGTTGACCACATCGGTCAATGACACGCCGTTGGGCAGTTGCACCACACTGCCCTTTTCCGACTTGATGTCTATCGTGGCATTGCTGGTTTGTACGGTTTTCCCCCTGGCAAGCGGGTTGGGCTGGCTCACCGAGTTATCGGCATTGATCACCACGGTCAGGTTGCCGTGCGCCACTGCGCAGGGTAGCAGCGTCACTGCCTGGTTCATCACCACTGACCCGGTACGCGCATTGATGATAACTTTGGCAACGCCCTCCGCCGGAACAACTTCCAGATTCTCGATCCTGGAAATGAACGCCACACGTTCACTGCCAGCCGGTGCGCGCACCTGTATCATCCGCCCATCAAGGGCCGATGCAAGGTCCGGGGCAACCTGCCCGTTGATGGCATTCACGACCCGGGAGGCAGTGGTGAAATCCGATGAATTCAATTCCAGATTGATGAAACCACCCTGGCCCAGTTCCGTCGGTACGGCGCGCTCAACCGTTGCACCGGATGGGACCCTGCCCACGCTCAGATGATTTACCTGCACCGATGAACCACCTGACGATGCGCCCACCCCGCCAACCAGCAAATTGCCTTGTGCCATCGCATAAATCTGCCCATCGGCACCTTTCAGCGGCGCCATCAACAATGTTCCGCCGCTCAGGCTCTTGGCATTACCGATTGAGGAAGCCGTCACATCGATGGTCTGGCCCGGCTTGGCAAACGGTGGCAGCATCGCCGTCACAACCACCGCCGCCACGTTTTTGAGCTGCAAACTGGTGCTTTGCGGCATATTCACACCCATCTGTGACAGCATGGTGATCACGCTTTGCACCGTGAAAGGCGTTTGCGTGGTCTGGTCACCGCTACCGTCCAGCCCGACAACGATGCCATAACCGATCAATTGGTTATCACGCACGCCCTGTATGCTTGCCAGATCCTTGATACGCTCGGCGGATGCGGCAAACGGATGCAGCACCCATATTGCCAGCAATACTGAAAAAACTTTTTTCATCACTATCTCCATGCCAGCGGACACTGACTTCAGAACGGCAACACCGACTGAAAGAATCGCCCCAAAAATCCCATCGACTTCATATCGTTTATGACTTCACTCATCGCGCCTGCATTCTTGTATTCGAGGTGCGCATCAGCAACCAGCGTCGACGATACGGTGTTCACGTTGCTGATCGAGACGGGATTGACCACGCCGGAAAAACGAATGTACTCGTCGCTGTTGTTCAAAGACACCTGCTTTTCACCGCTGACCAGCAAATTCCCGTTTGAAAATACCTTGATCACCGTCACGGAAATTGTTCCGGTCAGATCAACGCTGGCCGCACCTGCACCCGTTGTTGCCGTCTTGCTGCTGCTGCTGCTGGTAACCGGCAGCCCATAAAATATTGAAGGCAGGTTGGCATTGATATTGTTTGCGGTACTGGTACCGCCACTGGACTTTCTGGCTCCAGTAGTATTTTCCTGGATGTAGATGGTCAGGGTATCGCCCACATTGCGCGCACGCCTATCCTCGAACAACGGGTGCTGGTCAATTCCGGAATGGAAAATCGCCCCGTCCGCCGGAACAGCCACCTGTCGGTCAACCGGCCGGGCCGTCATCGGTTGCTGGACACGGGTGGGCGGCGTCAGGGTGCAGCCGGCCAGGCTCAGTAATAATCCAACCAGAAACCGTCTATAAATCACTTGATCTCCTCTGCGGCAGGCTTGGGAACGTCTGAACCCATTACATCTGCGTCAATTTTTGCAACATCCCGTCGGAAGCGGTAATAACCTTTGAATTCATCTCGTAAGAGCGCTGCGCCTGTATCATGTTCACCATTTCTTCCACGACATTGACGTTTGAAGTTTCCAGATAATTCTGGCTCAGCGTACCGCTGCCATTGGTACCCGGAACCGTGGTGCTCGGCGTCCCGGATGAAGCGGTTTCCTGGTAAAGATTCGACCCCGTGCTTTCCAATCCGGTCGGATTGATGAATGTCGCCAGTTGCAGGCTGCCGATCTGTACCGGTGTGGCTACACCCGCCTGCGTGACTGAAACCGTGCCGTCCTGACCGATGGTGACCGTGGTGGCATTGGCCGGAATGGTAATGGCAGGCTGAACCGGGAAACCGCTGGCGGTCACCAGTTGACCCTGACTGTCGGTCTGAAACGATCCGTCCCGGGTATAGGATGTCGTGCCGTCAGGCATCTGCACCTGAAAGAATCCCGCACCGGAAATTGCCACATCCAGCTGGTTACCGGTTTGTGTCAGGTTGCCCTGGGTCATCAGACGTTCCGTCGCCACCGGTTTCACCCCGGTGCCTAGCTGCAGGCCTGATGGAAGCTGGGTTTGCTGTGATGACTGCGCGCCCGGCTGGCGCAGCGTCTGGTACAGCAAATCCTCAAACACCGGGCGCGAACCTTTGAAGCCTGTGGTGCTGACGTTGGCCAGGTTGTTCGCGATCACATCCATCTGCATCTGTTGTGCATCCATGCCTGTTTTTGCAATCCACAAAGAACGTATCATTTTTTATCCTTTCAATTTACGACAGCGTCTAACTAGCAATAGAAATTATTCCGGTGGCCTGCTGGGCGTTGCTATCCGCGCTTTGCAGCATCTTCATCTGCATGTCGAATTTGCGCGCCAGCGAAATCATGTCCACCATCGCCTTGACCGGATCGGCATTGCTGCCTTCCAGACTGTTTGGTATGACTTCGGTGCGGGCATCCGAGCGTGCTGCAGACCCGTTTTTCATGCGGAACAGGCCGTCTCCGCCGCGCTCCAGTTGTGCCGTGGGCGGATTGACCAGTTTCAGCCGTCCCACCGTCACCACTGAAGCCGCGTTTGATCCGCTGGGCACAGTTGAAATCGTCCCGTCCTTGGCAATGGTGACCTCGGTATCGGGCGGAACGGTGATCGGGCCGTTATCACTAAGCACATTCAAACCCGAGTGTGTTTGCAACAATCCATTCGGGCTGATTTGCAAACTGCCGTTGCGGGTGTAGGCTTCCTTGCCATCTGCACCCTGAACCGCAATCCAGCCGGGGCCGTTCACTGCAACATCCAGTGGATTTCCCGTGTGCTGAATGGCCGCCTGCGAAAAATCCGTTCCTGTCGTGGCATCGGCCACGAAGGTACGGGTAGGCAGACCTTCACCGACCAGCGGCACGGCGCGAAACGTATCCATCGTTGCGCGAAATCCCGTGGTGTTGACATTAGCCAGGTTCTCCGCGACCGTCGCCTGTTGCTCAAGCACCTGGGACGCGCCTGTCATTGCGGTATAGATCAGCCTATCCATCGTTTTCTCCTAATCAGGAACAAGGAACATTGCGCAAGTCAAAAGCTGTCATGAGTTGCCCTGGATTTCCCCTGCATCAATTACCGCAAGCTCATCAGGGTTTGCATGTTCTGATCCTGGGTTTTGATAGTTTGTGCATTTGCCTGATAATCGCGCTGGGCGGTAATCATGTTCACCAGTTCGGACGTCAAATCCACATTCGAATTTTCCGTCGCTGACGACTGCAACACGCCCAGGCTGCTTGATCCGGGTGTTCCAACCAGCGGCCCCCCCGATGCAGCAGTTTCAACCCAATTGTTGTTGTTCACCGGCTGCAAACCCTGTGGATCCGTAAAATTTGCCAGCACCATTTGGCCCAGCGGGCGTGTCTGGCTGTTGGAATAGCTCCCCATAATTGTTCCGTCGGGGCTGGTCGTAAACCCGGTCAATTGGCCGGTCGCATAACCGTCCTGGGTGAGGCTGTTGACACCAAACGTGCCGCCATACTGGGTAGTCTGGCCAAATTGAAACGTCAATGATTGAGTCGCGGCACCCGCCGGGGTAAACGATGCGGAAGCAATCTGCCCCATGGGCGGTCCAACCGGCGAGGTCAACTGACCCAGCGTGTTGAACGTGAGCGTGGCCAGGGGAGTCAAGGCAGTTGCGGGCGGGGTGAGGGGCGGCACCGACACCCCGTCCAGTGTCATGTAAGTATTCCAGTTGCCTGACCCTGCATTACTGGAGATTGCAGCATTGGCCAGGGTATCGCTGCTTGTCGCAGGAGAGAATGTCAGCACATTACCTGCAATGCCCGTAATGGTAGCAGTAAGCGGCGTGGTAGAAGTGACGGCAGCCCCTAAGGCTGTGATGGCAGTTGTTGCCGGAGCAAAGGTCACTACATTACTGGCAATGCTTGAAATTGTTAAAGCTCCCGGATTACCAGCAATAGTAATATTGCTGCCGGGTGCCAAACCAACAACAGAAGCCAAGGTCGCCGTGGTGTCGCCAATGGCAGTCGCAGCTGATGCAGTAGTCGAAGGGCCCGCGGGACCCGCACCGGGAATTGTAATGGTGTTACCGATCGCCAACCCTGCAGTGGAAGCAACGGTTGCCTGGCTCGAAGGTGCAGTAATGACTGAAGCACTGGTAGTCGGCGCGACGGGCAGCCTTTGAAAGTACAGCGAAGCCAAATGGCTGCCGCCGAGGCTGTCATAAACCGTCATTGAGGTTGAATTATTGTAAGTAGACGGATTGTTCGGGTTGAAACCCGGAACCGTTGGCACTGCGCCAAGCGAATCAAGATTAACCCCGACCACCGAGTTGGCGGTCTGTTGAGGCGCCAGGTTGATCGCACTGATTTGTATGGGTGCCGGTGCGGAAGGAACGATCGCTCCTGCCGCATTCGGCAAATAGCCGGTCACCTTGTTGCCTTGCGCATTCACGATGTAACCGTTCTTGTTCACCTGAAACTGCCCGTTGCGGCTATACATCACGGTACCGCTATTATCAACCAGCCGGAAGAACCCCTGTCCGCTGATCGCCGTGTCCATGGGGTTGCTGGTCGTGGTGATATTCCCCTGGCTGAACTGTTGCACGACAGCGGACACACTGCTGCCGCTGCCCACTTGCAACCCGCTCCCGCCGGTAAGGGCGGATGCATACATGGCTGCAAATTGCGCCTGGGAATCCTTGAATCCGACCGTGCCCGAGTTCGCCACGTTATTGCCTATCGTATCCAGTTGTACCGATGCCGAATTTAACCCGCTCAAGCCTTGCTCGAAACCCATGATGTTCTCCCTGCGCCAAGACCGACCGAAGGTCGAGTGTCTGGCGGCGTACCCCTTGCGGGTATTAGTAAAATGACACCGTTAGATGTCTCCTTAAACTCTTAATACCAATTTCAGTCAAAGTATTTGCACAATTTGCGACATCGCAATCCCGTTCATCGGACCCACGCCCAGCGTTACGCCCTGCGCATCCTGGGTGACGCTGTTTATCACGCCATATTGCAATGGGGTTGCAACCACGCTATTCCCACCCTGTGTCGCATTCACCGCAAAGGTATAGTTGCCGGCCGGTGCAGCAGCCCCGGTGCTATCTGTTCCATTCCATCCCCAATCAACCACACCGGCAGGCTTCGCGCCCAGGCTAATGGTGTTGACCAGATTTCCGGTCGAATCATAGACCGACACCTGGGCATTATCGACTGACTGCGGCAATTGAAAACCGCCTACGCCCATTCCGCCACTTGCCAGACTGATGCCATTGCCCGCCACCAGTGCGCCATGTCCTATCATGCCGGACGCCTGCAAGGACTGATTGGTATTTGAAGTCAGACTGTTGCTCAATGCCTGCAATGTTGCATTCAGATTATTGATGCCGGTCACCGTACTGAGCTGCGCCATCTGCGAAGTCACCTGCGCATTGTCCATGGGGTTGAGCGGATCCTGATTCTTCATTTGCGTGACCAGCAATTGCAGGAATTGGTTCTGCGTGGCGGCAACCGAACCGGTAGCGGCGGCAGGTGCGGCGCTTGCATTCAATGAAGCGAACAGTGCTGCTGCCGAATTGGCCGGTTGCGTGTTGGTTACCATGACAATTTCCTTTCTTTATGTATCGAACGAACTATGCCCATTACCTGATAGATTTTCCGGTCAAACAACTAACCGCCTGCCAATCCGATTCAAAACGCTGGCCTAGCCGTTGTTATTGCCGTTCCAACAGGCCGCCAAACAACGACGATCGGGCGGCTGCTTTTGCATTCAAACTATTGCCCGATGGTCAGTGTTCTGAGCAATAGCGTTTTCGAGGTGTTCATCACCTGCACATTATCCTGGTATGAGCGGGATGCAGAAATCATATTCACCATCTCATCCACCACATTTACATTGGGCATTGCCACATAACCCTTTGCGTCGGCCGCCGGATTTTTCGGATCATAGACCATCTTCATCGGCGATTTGTCTTCGACCACCGCGGCAACTTGCACGCCCTGCGCACTACCGTCACCCACCGGAGTGGCGCTGAACACCACTTGCTTGGCGCGATATGGCTGGCCGTTGGCGCTGGTGGTGCTGTCGGCATTGGCCAGATTGCTTGCCACCACGTTCAGGCGTTGCGCCTGTGCCGTCATTGCAGAACCCGACACATTGAATATATTGAATAGAGACATTGCACCCTCCTCAAGTTAATACAGGCACGTCGATCAACCAAGCAGTCACTTAAGGTTGAATCGCTGCCTGGATATCTTTCAGCTCATCGCTGACGAATCTCACGCTGGCCTCATAGCGCAAACCGTTGTCGGCAAACTGGGCGCGTTCCACGTCCATATCCACCGTGTTACCATCGGCACTCGGCTGAACCGGCTTGCGGTACATCACCTGTCCGCCCAAATTCGCCAGGCCAGCGTTCCCTTGCAAATGCATGGGAGAAGTTTGGGCAACCGGCAATGAAGCAGCTGTACCGGCCAGGGCATTCTGCAATGCACTGGCAAAATTTATATCTTTTGCCTTATAGTTGGGCGTGTCTGCATTCGCGATATTCGACGCCAGCAGCTCCTGGCGGGTAGCACGCAGGCTCAATGCGGTTTGCTGGAACCGCAGCGCCTCATCCAATCGGTTTATCATCCTTTTCTCCTGTTCAATTAGCCCGGTCAGGCATCAATTGCTTACAGATGAGGCGAATACTATGCCCGTACCACCCATCCATATCTGCCAAACAGCGGGGTATTTCTGCTTCAATTCAGCCTTACCACGCTCTTCCATTAATCGGATCAAAAACGCACAATGCCAGCCATGAAAAAATATATCGTCATCGCTTTCCTGCTGCTGCATTGCATGGCCGCAATGGCTGAATCCGCTGCCGCCATGCAGGATCATGCCCAGATCAGAAGGGTTGCTGCTGACTTTGTACGACAACAAAGCGCATCCCTGGCCGGCAAGGTCAGCTATAAAATCGGCGATATAGACCGGCGCATCACGATGCCGGCCTGCCCCAGAATCGAAGCTTTCCTGCCTGCCGGCAGCCCTTTCATCGGCAACACTTCGATCGGTGTGCGCTGCATGAAAAACAATGGCTGGAGTATTTTTGTTCCGGTGCAAATCAAAGTCAGCCTTAATTTACTGCTCAGCGCGCGGCAATTGCCTTCAGGGCATGTTTTGCAGAAACAGGACCTGATCAGCAGGACAATCGAAGTTTCACAAACGGAAGGATTGACCGACCCCAAGCAGGCAATCGGAATGGTGCTGCGTTACAGCATCGCTGCTGGACAGATATTGCGCGAAACCATGCTGCGGCAGCCATTTAGTGTAAAACAGGGACAAATCGTGCACCTGGTCGTGCAGGGTGACGGTTTCAGCATACGCAGCGAAGGCGCCGCACTGGCAAATGCCGGCGAAGGCAAAAGTGTGCGGATTCGCAGCATTTCAGGTCGCGTTATCGGCGGGGTTGCCCAGGCCAATGGCGAAGTGGAAATAGAGCCTTAGCGCATTTAGCAATTGCGTTCAAGCACAGGTTGGACTATAAATACACGAAATTACCCTCAAGTTTTCCCGATTCATACCGATATATATACCAGACATGCAGCAGACAGATTTTGTATTGAGAGGATAACCGTGAAAATCGACAAGCCCGGCAAACCATTACCCGTCGGTTCGGCAGGAGAATCCCGCGGGCGCGTCCCGGCCAAGGGTCAGTCCACCCCGCCACCTTCGGCACAGCCGGCCAGCAGCACCAGCGTTTCGCTCGGTTCCACCGCTGCCCAGTTGAGCGGCATGGAAAGCAGCATGCTGAACACCACGGTTGTCGATGCGGGCAAAGTTGCCGAAATCAAACAAGCCATCAGTGATGGCCATTTCAAGGTCAATTCGGGCGTCGTTGCCGATCAGTTGATCAAAACGGTACGCGATCTGATTGCCCGCGGGAAATAATCCTTGGAACCAACTTCCGTTGCACGGATACTTGCAGCTCTGGCAGCCGAGCATGCCGCCTTGCTGAATTTTGTCGCGTTGCTTGAACGCGAACAAACAATGCTGGTGGAAAATCTCACCGACCAACTGCTCGAATTATCGGAAAAAAAAACAACCGAAGCGCTGGACCTGAACAAGCTTGGCCAGGAACGCCGCGCATTGCTTCAAGAAGTGATTCAGCGGCTTGACGTCGATTCAATCCAGGCCTGGCTGGGCGCAAACTGTCCGCATGGTCTGGCAATTTGGCAACAGACGCTCGCATTGGCAAAACGGTCACACCTGCTTAATCAGACCAATGGCGAGCTGATACACATGAAGTTGCGCCACAACCAGCAATCGCTTGCCGTGTTGAGCAATGCGTTAAACAAGGCAAATCTCTACGGTCCCGATGGTCAGCCCAACTTTTCACCCGGTAGCGGCAGAACATTGGGCAACGGATAAAACTCGACTGACCCGTTCCAAACTGTTGAACCCCGCACACCCGCTACTCATCGCCTGCGCCTGATCTCTCCAAATCAGGCGCCATGATGGTGATGCTCACCCGCCGGTTCCTGTCGCGATTTTCCGGGCTATCGTTCGGTACCAGCGGATGATTCGATGCCAAACCGACTGCCGCAAGCCGTTCGCTGGACACGCCGTTATCGATCATCATTCTGACCACACTGCTGGCCCGCGCGGAAGACAGTTCCCAATTCGAAGGGAACTGGGCTGTCTTGATCGGAATATCGTCAGTGTAGCCTTCCACTTCAATAGGCAATTTTTCATTGTTCAACTCTGCTGCCACTTTGTGCAACACCCCAAGTGCACCCGGTTGAATGTCTGCCTCGCCTGTTTTAAATAATGAACTTGCCCTGATATCGATGACTACGCCGCGCTTCGTGGTAGTGATGTCGACCAGATGCTGCTTGATCAAGGGCAACAGGACCCTCTTCAAGCCGCCGGCCAGGTTATTCATGCGTTCCTGCATTCTGCGTTGCTGCTCGACCTCGCGGGCGGTGCGCTTGTCCACCAGCGCCTTGAGCAATTGGTCCTGATCGCCGGGCACGATGGTGGTCAGGGAAGCATTGGGCTGATTGGAAAACGCAATGCTCAGCGAATCGCTGAAAGTCTTGTACTTCTTTTGATTCACCGAGGAAATCGAATACATCACCACGAAAAATGCGAACAGCAGGGTGACAAAATCGGCATAGGAAACCAGCCAACGATCATGATTTTCATGCTCGAAACGTCTTTTTCGGCGCGCCATGGCTAGATTATGTAGCTCTGCAGTTTGATCTCGACCAGTTTAGGGTGATCCCCGTTGGCAATTCCAACCAGTCCATCGACTATCATTTCCTGCATGTTTGCCTGTTCCATGATGATGGATTTCAGCTTGTTGGCAATCGGCAGAAACAGCAGGTTTGCAAAGGCAACGCCGTAAACCGTCGCGACAAACGCGACGGCGATACCGCTGCCCAGCTTGCTCGGGTCGCTGAGATTCTGCATGACATGCATCAGTCCCAATACTGCGCCGATAATACCGATGGTGGGGGAATATCCGGCAGCCGCCTCCCATACCCGCGCGGACTGCCAGCGCAACTGCTCCCAGGAATGGATATCCACATCCATAATTTCGCGTATTTTTTCGCCGCTGTTGCTGTCGACCAGCAGTTCCATGCCCTTTCTCAGGAAGGGATCGCTGATTTTGCCCATCCTGCCCTCAAGTGCCAGGATGCCTTCCTTGCGCGCCAACGCACTAAATCCAACCAGCTGCCTGATCGATTCCTTGCCGGAAATTGGCGGCGTGACAAATACCCAGCTTCCCATCTTGATCGCGGTGAAGAACACCTTGGCCGGGCATTGAATCATCACCGCGCCCAGCGTGCCGCCGAATACGATCATGAAAGCCGAACTCTGGAGCAGAATGGAAAGATCGCTGCCCTGCAGCAACTGGCCGCTCATGACACCGGTCAGGCCAATCACCAAGCCCAATAGCGTGAGTTTATCCATCAATAATCCGACATCCGGCTGCGCAACCGCGCCACAGCCTGGCTGTGCAACTGCGAAATCCGCGACTCGCTCACGCCCATTACCTCGCCGATTTCGCGAAGATTCATTTCCTGCTCGTAAATCATACCCATCATCATTCGCTCGCGTTCCGGCAAGCTCTCGATTGCTTTCGCCAATTCCGACTTGAATCGTTCATCCTGCAACAGCTCGACGGGATCGCCGGCGTTGCCGAACTCGGTGCGCTCGAAAAAATTATTGTCGTGATCCTCATCATGAAAATCTTCGTAATACACCAGCTGTGCGCCACGGGATTCCTGGAGTATGTGCTGGTATTCAACAAGCGTAACGCCCAACTGTTCGGCGATTTCGGTTTCGTTCGGCGCCCTGCCCAGTTTCTGCTGCGCGTGGCTGACCGCAGCCTCGATGCGGCGCATGTTGCGGCGCAAACTGCGCGGAAGCCAGTCGCTCGACCTCAACTCGTCCAGCATCGCGCCGCGGATACGCGCGGTGGCATAGGTTTCAAACTGCACACCATGAATCTCGTCATAGCGGGTTGCCGCATCAAGCAAACCCATCATTCCGGCCTGTATGATGTCATCGATTTGCACGCTGCCGGGAAGCCTGGTCATCATTTGATGTGCGATCCTCTGCACCAGCGGGGAATAGGCCCGCAGGCACTCTTCTTTGTCATTTAGTCCCGATGCATTGTACATATTTACAAGTTTACAGCGTGTGCCACATTCTTGCTGTGTTGAGGAACGGGTTGAGTTACTTTCCCCATCAGGCTTTGCATGGCTGCGCGCATTCCCCGGCCGGTTTCGATTTTCTCCATCGGGAGGCGCAACAGGCCTTGCGCGATATCACGGTACGAATTTGCCGGGATCGCGGCCGGATAAGCCTCGCTCACCGGGGCGCCATACCGGGAAGCGCGCTTGAATCTGTCGTCGCGTGGAATGCATCCCAAATATTCCAGACGCACGGAAAGTTTGCGCAATGCCACTTTGGCCATGTTTTCGAACACCAGCTTCGCGGCTCGCTCGTCGGCAACCCGGTTAACCACGATCTCGAACTGCAGGCACGCACTCTCCAGCGCCAGTTTTTTTATCAATGCATAGCTGTCGGTAATCCCGCTGACGGTGGCATCCATTACCACCAGCAAAGTAACACCGGAAGCAAATGCCGATGACACGCCTGCCAATCCGGCCACTCCGTTTTCGCGGCTCATCAGCATCGGCCTGGCCATGGTCTGCTGGTAGCATTGCCTGAGTTCCGGCGATTGCATCAGCACCGGCATGGCCACTTCTACCAGCATTACATCTGTACTGTTGCCGACTTCGGCCAGCACCTCCCCCAGGCGCTGCTGTTCCTGGCGATTCATCTGCGCCAGGGAATTGATCGCATGTGCGGCGGGCAAAACAGAAAATCCATGCTTGCTCAGCAGCGCTTGTTCGGGCTTGCATTTTTGCTGCGCAATATCCAGCAGGTCATATCTGCCATGCAGCCCGAGTTGATCCGCAATATTGTTTGATGAATGATTTTCATCCAGTACCAGCACCGCCTTGCCCAATTTCGACAGCGCCGAGGCAAGATTGATGGTCGTGCTGGTGCGGCCAACACCGGCCTTGCCCGTGAGCAGCAACACCACTTGCGTGCGGTTGCGCACCAATAAGCGCCTTAGGCCTTCTGCCTGGTCTACTCTTGCGTCAAAGCGCATAGGATGCATCCTTGCCTTTGCCAAATCCCCCATTATCCGGCACCCTGATGGCTGCACCGGAAGCACCGCTGGATCGGGCGTCAGCCGACAGGCCCCTTGCCTGCGTCATGAACGAGCCTTCCCCGGCCATCAATGCCGGAAACTCCATATCGCGCAGGGTAAACGAGTTTGTGCTTTCGGCAAGCTTGAACGCGCGGTGCAACATGTAGTCCAGATTGACAGGATGCAAATCTTCGGGCACACACTGGCCATTGGTCATGTAATGCATCACCAGCTGATGCCGAACCAGCACATCGAGCAGTGCGCCAAGATTGACCGCCTCATCAAGCTTGGTCGGAATACAGCCAATAACCATTTCACTGTGATACCTGCTCACCACATCGTCCAGGGTATTCCCGTCGCTGGCAGCATTCAACAGCAGCAAACGCGGCACGCCGACCGCATCGAACATTTCGCGCTGATCCCCGACCCGCTCGTCACGCTGGCCCATGCCTGCGGTATCAACCAGCACCAGATGCTTGTTGCGCAAGGCGGAAATCGTCAGCCGCAAATCTTCCGCGCCTTTGACAGCATGGACCTCCACGCCCAGTATCCTTCCGTATATCTTGAGTTGCTCGAAAGCCCCGATACGGTAGCTGTCTGTCGTCAGCAATGCCACCTTGTCCGCACCGTAACGCACCACCGCGCGCGCTGCCAGCTTTGCCGTGGTGGTGGTTTTTCCAACACCGGTCGGACCGATCAGTGCATACACACCACCTTTGACAACGATGTCATCCTGTTCGGCCACCACCCGCAGGTTGCGCTTCAATACCTGATTGATCCACGTCACGCCCTGGGTTTTTCCCCGCGGCATTTTTTCCATGAACTGGCGGGCAAGCTGCGCGCTGAAACCGGAATTCAGCATGTTGCGCAACAATCCCGCAGCGAGCGGATCGCGTTGCTGCACACCGCTCCAGGACAGCTCGGCAAGCTGCTGCTGAAGCACGCTGTGCATAGACTTGATTTCGCCCAGAATTGACGATTCGGGAGCCACCTGGGGATCTGTTATATCGGGTGATTGATGCACATCGTGCGCTTTATGGCTGGTGCCATGGGAAAGCTTCCTGATCGTGGTATCGGTGATCCTGGTGATTTCCTCGTTCGCCAACGCTATGATTTCCACCCCCTCTCCGACTTTTCGATTGGACAGGATGACCGCCTCGTCGCCCAGCTCGCTGCGTATGTTTCTTAGCGCCTGACGTGCTGTCGGGGCGATGAATTTTCTGATGTTCATGCTTTACCTCCTACCATTGCAGTCACCCGGATCGTTTTCATGTCCGGTACTTCATCGTGAGAAATCACCCTGATACCGGGCACGGCCCGTTTCAGAAAACGCGCAAGCAAATCGCGCAACTGGCTGGGCACCAGCATTACGGTCGGCAACCCCATCCGTTCCTGTGCCTCGGCCGCAGCCTTGGTTTCGCGCAGCACGGTGTCCGCAAGCCCGGGTTCGATCCCGATACCGTTTTGACTGGATTGCATCGCCTGAACCAGGATGTATTCCAGCTCCTTGTCCATGCCGATCACCTGCAACTCCTGGGCAGCCGGATAGTATTGCTGCACGATGGCGGGGCCGAGTGCGACGCGCACCAGCGCGGTAAGCTGGTAAGTATCGAGATTGCGTGAGGCATTTTCCGCCAGCGTTTCAACGATGGTGCGCATGTCGCGGATGTGCATGCCTTCGTCAAGAAGATTTTGCAGAACCTTTTGCACCGTTCCCAGCGGCAATGTTTTTGGTACCAGGTCTTCGACCAGTTTCGGTGCGATCTTGCCCAGATGATCCAGCAAATGCTGCACTTCCTGCCGCCCGAGCAATTCCGAAGCACGCGTGTTGATCAGATGACTCAGATGGGTTGCCACCACGGTACCGGGATCAACCACCGTATATCCCATCATTTGTGCCTGGTCGCGCAATGCAGCCTCAATCCACACTGCGGGCAAGCCAAAGGCGGGATCGCTGGTGGGGTTGCCGGAAAGTGTTCCGGTCACGCTGCCCGGGTTGATGGCAAGAAACAGATTCGGATAGGACTCGCCGCTGCCGATCTCTACTCCCTTTAGGGCAATCCGGTAGCCATTCGGGCGCAGTTCCAGATTGTCGCGTATGTGTACCGAGGGCGGCAGAAAACCGATGTCCTGGGTAAATTTCTTGCGGATGCCTTTGATACGGCGCAGCAAGTCGCCGTCCTGGGCCTTGTCGACCAGCGGAATCAGCCGGTAGCCTACCTCCAACCCCAGCATATCAACTTGTGCAACGTCCTCCCAGCTTGCTTCTGCTGCTTCGGTGACGGCAGGAGCCGGACCACTGGCAGCGGCGGATTGTTCCTTCGCGGCAGCAATTCCGCTTTTTTTCACCAGACTGTAAGCCAACCATGCCATCGCACCGGCCAGCAACAAAAAGGCAAAATGCGGCATGCCCGGAATCAAACCCATACCGCCGATTATCGCGGCGGTCAGAAAGATGACTTGCGGATTCTTGAACAATTGGCCGGACAGCTGCTGGCCGATGTTTTCATCGCTGGACACCCGGCTCACCACCAGGCCTGCGGCAGTGGAAATCACCAGCGCCGGAATCTGTGCCACCAGTCCGTCGCCTATGGTCAGCAAAGTATAATATTTGGCTGCTGTGGCAATATCGAGATTGTGCTGCAGCACGCCGACAATCAGTCCGCCGACGATATTGATCAGCAGGATGATGATGCCCGCCACCGCATCACCGCGCACGAACTTGCTGGCACCGTCCATCGATCCGTAAAAGTCCGCTTCCTGGGCGATCTCGGCACGGCGTTTGCGTGCAACGTCTTCGCCGATCAACCCGGCGTTCAGATCGGCATCGATCGCCATTTGCTTGCCGGGCATCGCATCCAGGGTGAAACGCGCGCCCACTTCGGCGATACGGCCCGCACCCTTGGTGATCACCACGAAATTGATGACCACCAGAATGGCGAATACCACCAGTCCGACAGCGTAGTTGCCGCCCACCAGAAAATGTCCAAATGACTCGATCACCTTTCCCGCGGCAGCCGGCCCGGTATGCCCATGCAACAGCACAATACGTGTGGAGGCCACGTTCAGCGACAAGCGCAGCAGCGTGGTGATCAGCAGCACGGTGGGAAACACCGCAAAATCGAGCGCCTTGGTCGTGTTCATGCTGACCAGCAACACCATCACGGCGACGGCGATGTTGAAGGTAAATAATATATCCAGCAGGAACGGCGGAAGCGGCAACACCATCATCGCCAGGATCATCACGATCAGGATCGGACCGGCCATGCTGCGCGCGCCGCTGCGGTTTATCCATTCATGCAGGGTCTTAAACAGGTTCATGATTCAATCTCTCATGCCGGCAGGGCAGCCGGATCAAGTTCGTCCGGCACAGGCAAATCCCTGGGTTCCTGCGGACGCGCACCGCCATGTTTCTCATAGCGGCGCAGTTGGTAAATGTAGGCCAGCACTTCGGCGACCGCTGTATACAAAGCCTCGGGGATGGACTCGCCCAATTCCGTGTGTTTGTGCAGTGCGCGAGCCAGCGGCGGCGCTTCAAGTATCGGCACGTGATTTTCCTGCGCGATCTCGCGGATGCGCAGCGCCAGCAAATGCGAACCCTTGGCGACCACGACCGGTGCCCGGCTGCCCTTGTCGGTGTACTTCAATGCCACCGCAAAGTGGGTCGGATTGGTTACCACCACATCGGCAGTCGGGATCGCGGACATCATGCGGCGGCGGGCTGCTTCGCGCTGCAGGCTGCGGATGCGCCCCTTGACCATCGGATCGCCTTCTGTTTCCTTGGACTCCTGACGCACCTCTTCCTTGGTCATCATCAGCTTCTTGTTGTGATCCCACAGCTGGAACGGCACATCGATCATCACGATCAGCAACATCGCGCCGATTACCGCCATCAGGCTCGAACTGATCAAATGGCCCATCTCCGGTATGCCGGCATCGACGGACTGGGTACTCAGCCCCATCACCAGATTCTTGTTATGCCAGATCACCCAGGCGGCGATGCCGCCAACCAGTATTGATTTTGCGATCGCCTTGGACAATTCCACCAGGGATTGCATGGAGAACATCCTGGCGATACCCGAAAACGGATTTAATTTTGAAAAGTTCGGTTGCAAGGCTTCAACGCTGAACAGCCAGCCATTGAGCAGCAATGGGGAAAATGCCGCGGCAAGCAAGACGATGAGCAGCAAGGGCGAGAAGGTGAGCAATGTAGCCGATGCCAGATCGTAGAGATGCGGGATGAGCAACTGGGTATTGAACGCCAATTCCCTGTTGATGCTCAGACCGGCACGCAGCGATTCCGTCATGTGCCGGGTAAAGGTCGCGCCCATGAACCACAGCATGCCACCGCCTGCCATCAATACCGCGAACGTGGATAATTCACGCGAACGCGCGACCTGGCCTTTTTCTCTTGCCTGGTCAAGCCGTCGCTGTGAGGGTAATTCGCTTTTTTCTAGGTCGCTGTCTTCTGCCATGATGGACTCCACTGGTCATGGCAATTATCAGCAAATCCGGAAAGTTCAATCTCGCGAATAGCGGGGTGAAACGAACCTTATTTGGCCGCCCCCAGGACTGACAGGATGCGTTCCGCGATTTTGTCCAGCGCCACGATCTCGTCCACGGCGCCGATTGCAATGGCCTCGCGCGGCATGCCGAATACCACGCAACTCGCCTCATCCTGTGCAAAGTTGTACGCGCCGGCCTTGTGCATTTCCAGCATGGCCGCTGCGCCATCCTTGCCCATCCCGGTCAGCATCACGCCGATGGCATTCCCGCCCAGCACCCTCGCGGCAGCCTGAAACAACACCTCGACCGACGGGCGGTGACGGTTCACAGGGGGATCACGGCTGAGCAGAATCCGGCAGGAAGCACCCGGCACGCGCTCCAGCAGCATATGCGAATGTCCGGGTGCCACATAGACTGTCCCGGCCCGGATTGTTTCCTGATGCTCTGCCTGTTTCACCCGCATCTGGCAAAAACTATCCAGACGTTCGACGAACGATTGGGTAAATGATTCCGGCATGTGCTGGGCGATCAGGATGGGCGGTGCGTGGCCGGGCATCCCTGACAGCAGTGCCTTGATGGCTTCCGTGCCACCGGTCGACGAACCGACCACAATGATGCGTTGACCGGGCAGCGGAAAATTGTTATGGCCGGCCGTCATCGGTGTGCGGATTTTAACTTTTCCGATAACTCATACACGGTTTGGCCGCGCAACTTGAAATACGCATCGGCATGGAAAAAATTTTCCGAATGGCCGGCAAACAACAATCCATCGCCGCGCATCAGCGGTGCAAACTTTTTCAGTATCGCAAGTTGCGTCGCCTTGTCGAAGTAGATCATCACATTACGACAGAAGATAACATCGAGTTTTTCACGAATCGGCCAGGCCCTATCCAGCAGATTGACCTGCCGGAAGATGATCTTCTTTTGCAACTCCGGACGTACCTGCACGTAACCGGCATGTTCATCTTTGCCGCGCACAAAGAACTTGTCGATCTGCTGAACGGGAATCCTGGCCACCGACTCAAGCGAGTAACGGCCGGCACGCGCGATTTCCAGCACCCTGGTATCCAGATCGGAAGCCACGATCCTGACCGGATTGTCAAAACCGGCAAATGCATCCACCGCCGTCATCGCCAGCGAATACGCCTCCTCGCCCGTCGAACAGGCGGAACACCACAATTCGATGGGGCGTGTCTTGCCAAGTTTGCGTAGATGTTCGGTCAGTATCTGAAAATGGTGTGCTTCGCGAAAGAACGATGTCAGGTTGGTGGTCAGCGAATTGATGAATTCTTCCCATTCTGTCACGTCGCCGCGCTGCAGGTGGTCAAGGTATTCGGCAAAGGATTTGATTCCGGTGGCGCGCAGGCGCCGGGCCACCCGGCTATATACCAGCTCCTGTTTTGATTCGGCTAACGATATTCCTGCGCGCTGATGGATCAGCTTGCTGATCAGTCTGAAATCCTGCGCGGTAAAGTGAAACTCGCGGGCAAGATCAGCACTCATCTTGTTCGGCCACTCGCACCAGCGGCGGGTACCAGCAGCATTGCGCACCAGTTATCGGGAAAGACCGGCATCTCGGGTGTTTCAACGACCCCGAACGTCGCTGAGCAATTCCTTGATATCGAGTATCAGCACGATATCACCCTCGCTGGACATGGTCACGCCTGCGACACCCTTCGGCCTGAATGTATCCAGCGACTTGATCACCACATCATCATGTCCGGCAAAGGAATCTGCCGACAGGATGAAACTGTTGTTACCGAATTGCATCAGCACGCCGACTTCCGGCGTACCACTTTGTTCCCATCCGATTAGCTGTGCCAACGGCAATACCGGCAGCACCTCTCCGCGCACCACCATGGTTGCCCTTCCGGAAACTTTCTGCAGCTGTTCCGGCGTGACCGACAGTATCTCGCGCACCATCGACAACGGCACTGCAAATGATTGCTCGCCAAGGCGCAGGATCAACACCGGCAGGATCGCCAATGTCAGCGGCAATTGAACGGTGATCACGGTGCCTTTGCCAACCTCGGAATGAATGTTGACCACACCGTTGAGTTTCTGGATATTGGTCTTGACCACATCCATGCCGACACCGCGGCCCGACACGCTTGATATCTCTTCCTTGGTGCTGAAACCGGGCAGAAATATCAATTCCAGGCACTGTGCCTCATCCAGCGTATTCGCGACTTCGCTGGTGATCAACCCCTTCTCGATTGCCTTGTTGCGGATCACTTCGGGGCGCATGCCGCGTCCGTCGTCTGCAATGGTAATCAGGATATGGTCGCCTTCCTGGCGCGCGCTCAATTCAACCATGCTCTTTTCCGGCTTGCCGGCAGCGACACGCCCCTCTATGGTTTCGACGCCGTGATCTACCGCGTTGCGCACCAAATGCACCAGCGGATCGTTAAGGTCCTCGATCATGGTCTTGTCCATTTCGGTTTCCTCCCCGACCAGCACCAGCTCCACTTCCTTGCCCAACGAGCGTGCCAGGTCGCGTGCCAACCGCGGATATTTCTTGAACAGGCGGCCGATGGGCTGCATGCGGGTTTTCATCACCGCATTCTGCAGATTCACCACCAGCATATCGAGTTGGCTGACCGCCTGGTCAAGATCATGCAAAGTTTCCGCGTCATTGCGTCCCTGGATGATGTCGGAACGCAAATGCGTCAGTCGATTCTTGGTCAGGCCGATTTCCCCGGACAGGTTCAACACCTGATCCAGCCTGTCCGTATCCACGCGTATCGTGGACTCCTTGGCTTCCTTGACCGGCACATCGCCTTCGCGGCGACCCACGGTCGTTCCGGGCACATCGGTGGAGCGGCGCCCGAATGCCGCCCTGGTAGACTCTTCCTCGGATACCGCGGCGGCTATTTTTTCCGGATCGCGAACCGCACCCACCTGAGCGACGATGTCCGTGCCGGTCAGTGCGGTGTAAAGCGCATCCCAATCCACCGAATCGGGACCGGCGGGCGGTGTTACTCCCGCCCTGGCAGCGGGAGCTGCTGCAGATTTGGCCGCCGGGACCGTCTTCTGCCCGGTCAATGCCGCTTTCAAAGCGGCAACCATTTCAACCGGTGCGGCATCCGGCTGCACGTTGCGCTGTAGCGCCCCAAACATCTTGCGCACCTCGGCCGTTGCGGCGAAGATCACATCCATGAGCTCCGCGGTCAGCGTCAATTCACGATTGCGCAGCTTGTCAAAGAGGTTTTCCGTGATGTGGCAAATGCCCACCAACTCAGTCGCGTTAAGAAAGCCGGCACCGCCCTTGATGGTATGAAACCCGCGGAATATCTCGTTGAGCAGCTTGCTGTCCGCCGGGTATTTTTCCAGCTCCATCAGCTTGCTATCAACATCCGACAGCATCTCACCCGCTTCAATCAAGAAGTCGCTTAGCAATTCTTCCATGCCGGCAAAGTCATTCATTTATATAACCCCATAATTGGCCGTTAAGTTAATAACTGCTGTACGTGCTGTTGCAAGCAACCACCTGTTTCAGAAGCCCAGGCTTTCCAGCAAGTCGTCCACCTGATCCTGACTATTGACGATATCTGTGCGGCCGATTGAATTGATCACCGGCCCGTTCAACAATCCGGCATGCAAATCCGTCTTGACTGCAGCGGGAGAATTTTCCACCAGCAACGCCAGCAACTGTTGTTCCATCTCCTTGGTAACGGCGGTAATTTTCTTGATCACCTGGCCGGTCAGATCCTGAAAATCCTGCGCCATCATGATTTCCATCAGGTAAGCATTGGTGGCCTTGGCATGCTTGGGCACCTCATACAGGAATGCCTGTGTTTGCGTGACCAGGCCCTTGAATTGTTCGACATCGAGCTTTTTATCGAACAGCAATTGCCATTGCCCGGAAAGCCGGTGCGCTTCGACCTCCATCTTTTCAACCAGCGGCTGAGCCGCCTCGGTCGCATTCAACACGCGCACGGCAGCCTGCTCTGTCAGGGTTGCAACATAATTGAGCCGGTCACGCGCATCGGGTATCGAGGATGCCGCTTTTTCGATCTGCTTGCTCAGGCCCAGCTCGCGCAACGTGTCGTGCAATGTGCGCGCCATATGGCCAATCTGATTGACCATCTTGCTAGAGTCAGGCTCGACGCCGGAAATGACCGGACTCTGTGCAAGTTTGGCAGGTGGAGCCGGCGGGTGTATTTCAGCGACGACCGCCGCCGGATTGGCCTCAGCAGAATTCGCCGCAAGAATGCTATCGAACAACGCTTCCAGATCATCGGGATCCTGAGCGGCAGTATTGGTTGACATGTCTATGCTCACTTTTGCATGGTTAGAAATATTTTTTTCAACTTTTCATCGAGCACCGCTGCCGTAAACGGTTTCACCACATAACCACTCGCTCCCGCCTGTGCCGCAGCGATGATATTTTCCTTCTTTGCCTCGGCTGTCACCATCAGAACCGGCAGATGTTTGAGTTTTTCATCCGCTCGAATCGCCTGCAATAATTCGATACCGGTCATGTTGGGCATATTCCAGTCCGATACCACGAAATCGAACGGGTCGGCACGCAGTTTTGCCAAGGCCTCGACACCGTCCTCGGCTTCCTGCACATGTACAAAACCCAATTCCTTGAGCAGATTGCGCACGATGCGGCGCATCGTGGAAAAATCATCCACCACCAAAAATCTCGTATCTTCAATTGCCATGACAACCTCTCTTCAATTTGCGGAAAACCGGCGGGATAAAACCATGCGGCTGGGCCACAAACTCATCTACGTACTCCATTTTCATGTTCTGTCGGTATTTTTCTGTTAGGTTAATAATGGTCGCAGCGTTGACGACAATACGCTCGAGTCGAACTTCGCCACATAATGGTCCACACCGACCTTTCTGCCCATCGACCGATTCGCCTCGGAAGACAGCGAAGAGTGCATCACCACCGGGATACCGTCAAATCGACGGTCCGACTTGATATGCTGGGTCAGCACATAGCCGTCCATTTCCGGCATTTCCGCATCGGTCAGGATGACCTGAATCTGGTCATGCAAATTCGTTCCGGAATTCTGTGCCGAATCAGCCATCCCCTTGAGCCTTTCCCATGCCTCGTTGCCATTGCTCGACTGGATATGCTTGAGGCCCATCTTGTCCAGTACTTCGGCGATTTTCCTGCGTGCCACCATCGAGTCGTCGGCAAAGAATATGCACAGATCCTGCCCCGATTCGATCCGCTCCACCTCGCCCACAACCGTTTCGCCGAAAGCATTGGCCAGTATCTGCTCTACATCCAGTATCGAGATCAGCGTACCGTCGGGCAACTCGGAGATCGCCGTGATCAATGCCCCTTTGTCCGAGAGCATACCCTCTGTGGCACGCACCTTCTCCCAGTCGACGCGGATGATGCGATCCACACTCTGCACCAGGAATCCCAGAATGTGATTGTTGAATTCAGCGACCATCATGGTCTGGTATGGCTCGACCGGCTCCATGTCCATAAAGCTGGCCAGGTTGAGCACCGGCATCACATGGCCGCGCAATGACACGATTCCTTCAACACCCGTTGGCATATTGGGAGTGCGGGTAATCTTGCCTGCCTGGCAAACTTCCTTGACCTTGAATACGTTAATCCCGAATTTTTCATTGCTACCCAGACTGAACAGCAGTATCTCCATTTTATTGGATCCTACCAAACTGGATCTCGCATCAATCTGATTTTGCATATCCTCCTCGCCACTACCCAGCATATCCTCCGTATAGCTCATATCCGCCTCCTCAAACCAGCAACTGCGCAAGTTTTTGCGCCAGCTTCTGCGGTTCAAATTTCGCCACATACTCATCCACCCCAACCGCCTTGCCGAGCTGCTGGTTGGAAGTGCTGCTCAGCGACGAGTGCATCAACACCGGTATACCCGAAAATCGCTTGTCCGCCTTGATCTTGCGCGTCAGCATATATCCGTCCATCTCGGGCATCTCCACATCGGTAAGAATGACATGCAAAGTCTTCTTGAGCGGGATATTAGCCGCATCAGCATTATCGGCCATTTTCACCAATTCCTCCCAGGCCTGGCGCCCGTTGATCGCGGAAGCGTATTTCACCTGCATAGCATCCAGTGTGCGCGCGATCTGTTTGCGTGCAACTGAAGAATCATCGACGAAAAATACCATGCGCTCCCTGCCCAGCGGCTGGACAGTTTGAAAAACTGTTTCATCATCGTAGCGGGTGGTTTCCGAGAGGACTTTTTCCACATCCATCATCATCACCAGACGGCCATCCTTCAGCTCGGTGACCGCGGTCACCAGCCCGCCCATTTCCGCCAGCAACATCGCCGGGGGTACACGCATCGCCGACCAGTCCAGCCGCAGAATATTATCGACCGCCTTGACCAGGAAACCCTGGGTCTGGCCATTATATTCGGTGACGATCATGATCTCCGGCTTGCAATCGGTCTCGATGCCGATGTACTTGGCCAGATCGATCACCGGCACCAGAACGCCGCGCAAACTCACCATGCCCTCCACCGAAGCAGGCATATCCGGAGCGCGGGTGATCTCGGGTATGCGCATCACCTCGCGCACCTTGAACACGTTGATGCCAAAGGTCTCTTCGCGTTTGTTGCGCGCGTCCTTGCCCAGCGAGAACATCAGAATTTCCAGCTTGTTGGTTCCCGCCAGCTTGGTACGTGCATCGATATTGTTCAACAGGTCAGACATTTGTCTTTCTCCTTAAACCCACTCCGAATCCAACCCATCCTGCCAATGAAAAACTTGTAATACATACCCTAATTTCGCCCGGGTCTTTTCCTTACAGACGGGTGGGATTTATCCCATAGCGCACTTGGTCAATGGGTAGCCAGCCTTCTTCAATTCGTCGGCAGACTTTGCCAGCGACTCCGCCGCAGTCTTGGCATCCTTCGCCGACAGTGTGTTGCTGTCTACCAATCCGGTGACGTTCTCCAGGCTGTTAGCGACACTTTGCCCGGCCACTGACTGCTCCTTGGAGGCCGACGCGATATGCTCGATGCGACCGGATACGCTCTGCGCCGCAGCCATGATCTCCTTCAACCCTTCGCCGTTCTTGCGGATCAGATCGATCCCGTTTGCCACATCGACAACGGCTCCCTGCATGGACTTCACCGCAGCCCCGGAAATCGTATTGATCTCACCTATGGTACTGGTGATGTCCTTGGTGCTGGTTGCGGTTCGCTCCGCCAGTTTGCGCACCTCATCCGCCACCACCGCAAAGCCGCGCCCCTGCTCCCCGGCTCGTGCCGCCTCGATCGCCGCGTTCAGCGCCAGCAAATTGGTCTGGTCGGCAATATCCTTGATCGCATTCGCAATCGCGCCGATTTTCTGGATGGATACACCCAGATCGGAGATTGTCTTGCTGGTAGACTGCACGGTATCTGCCACTTTGGTGGTCGCGGTGATGCTCAATTCCATGTTGCGATTATTCTCTTCAACCGTTTTTCTCATCGCCTGGGCATCGGCCATGGAGTCTGCCGCCATGTTAGCTACCTCCGCCACCGACTGACTGTATTCTTCCATCGTGGCGGCTATCGACTGGATGTGATCCTGCTCGGTCATGGCGTTGGCCGCAACGCTGGACACGCGCTCATCGAGGTCCTTTATGCTGCCCTGGATCTGGGTGATAGGGACACCGATCTCGTCGACCATGGTGCGGAGGAAGGTGCGCATCGACTGAACTTCGCACAACAACCTGCCCAACTCGTCCCGGCCATCAATATCGACTTCACCTTCGAGGTTGCCCTGCATGATATCTTTCATATCCGCAGCTATTGTGCGCACCC
>Ga0307375_10000510_pt1 | contig 48765 bp, 75 predicted proteins | sample TR1MG_FD_202531 | JGI IMG/M metagenome (GOLD analysis project Ga0307375, IMG submission 202531) | Soil microbial communities from Risofladan, Vaasa, Finland - TR-1 | ecosystem: Environmental > Terrestrial > Soil > Coastal area > Acid sulfate soil | place: Finland: Risofladan, Vaasa | collected...
TCAAACCGCAATAATAATAATTAAATTATTTCGATAAAATATGAAGATTTATTCTGCGTTTTTAGCTCAATAATGGCGATTTTGCATATATTTTCATTTCCTTGCCATTTTTTTGTTTACAGGATTAAAGTGTTTTGGTAATATTGACGATATAAGTTAAGGTGAAAATATGAAGCTGGCAAGCACAATCAAACCAACAAACAAAAGCCCCAAAGTTTCTGCTTTGAAGGATTCTCATTGCTTGCCAGCGATGCCGACATTGTGGTTATGGCGGGGCTTTTTATTTGAGGTGCGAAAATGGACGATGAGATATATTCACAAATGCTTTCAGGGACTATCGCAGAGAAATTAGCTTTACGTCCACAAGCGGTAGCGGAATGGGCTAACAAAATGGGTTTGACTATAGACGACAAAATCCATCTCTTGATGGAAATTGGGCCAACACCCACTTGTGAGCTTGGTATGAAAATACTCTGTGCTGTGGTAAACGATGTTCCGTTAGAAGCTATTAGTTTTTAACCGCCGACAAGGGCTTTTTATTTGAAAGGATAGGACAATGACAACAGCTTTAATCAACCAAACAAAAAAGGTAATATTACCAAACGGTACAAAAAAGCAAGTAAACATCTTTGATTACAATTTAGCTTTTTGTGCAGATGCTTATGTGCAATTAACTGACACAAGCTGGATAAAAGCAAGAAGCCTGAAACAATTAGACAGCTAACAGCCGACACTGGAGCGCAGACAACGCTCCGGCGTATGCTGTTAAACTTTAATTTAACTGAAAGGATAGGATAATGGACAAGAAAAGAATTAGAGCGGCATATTTGCTTTTGACGAGAGCAATTACAGAAAAACCAATAAACAAGCAGACAACGCCAAAAAGACAATTACTACAAATTGATGATAGCGCCCATTTTATACGCAACTTGCAGGACATCGCCGTTTACTTAGATGTAATAAAATAGAACGCTCCGGCGTATGCTGTTTGAAACTTAACTATTTGAAAGGTGTGAAAATGAGATACAAAGTAGGGACAAAAGTTTATTGCTATATCGGCAGTAATCACACAGAGGTAAAAGCTACGATTCAAGACCATTCTCATTCTCAAGGTCTTGTCAATATGCGAGGCCAAAGTTTAGTAAAATTCGACAAACCTGTAAAACTTGGTGATTATATGGTCGAATCAACTACTCTTGCCAATAGCTTGATAAGCAAAATTAAAATAATAGTTTAACCATTAACACTTTATGAAGGGATAGAAAAATGACAGAGCAAACACAATGCAAAGAATGCGGTAATGAAACAGAGCATTTAATCGAAGCTTTTACAGAAAGCGGCAAGCCCGTCCTCTTATGCCAGTTCTGCGTAAACCATTATTGTTCTCTTTGTAATATTTGCAACACGAACATATACAATGGAAGATGTAGTCGTTTGGATAATTGCGTCAAATGTGTACATTAACTTTAACGGCTTGGTGTATGCTGAAAGTTTAACGATAACTTGAAAGGTGGTGTGAAATGAAAATATGCTCCAAGTGTAAACAAGTTAAGACGATTTATGAATTTCATAAAGACAAAAGTAAAAAAGATGGACTTCAAATATATTGTATATCTTGTCGCAAAGAATACCAACAAAGCTCACAAGGCAAATATACTTCTTGCAAATCAAATAGAAAATACCAAAAGACTAAAAAAGGCAAAATTGCCGACAAGCGTTCTAAGTCTTTCCATCTAAATCAAATAAGAGCCAGGAATGCTGTAAAATATGCTATTGAGTCTGGAAGATTAGCTCGGTCTAATATTTTACTTTGCCGTTGCTGTAAAAGCCCCGCTCAACAATATCATCATTGGCACGGATACAAACCAAACCATTGGCTGGACGTAATTCCTATTTGTATAGAGTGCCATAGTAAATGTGTTGAGTTCGTGCCTTAGAACGGACGTGGTGGCCTCGAATTATCGTATCTGTATAGCTTTATTGATGTGATGTTCTTTCTTGATTATGCGAGCTGCCTGAACAACATCCCACTGATTGCCCTTGATTACTCTGTAAAACTCCTCAAGTTTCTTCTTGTAAACCAAAAAGGCAAACCATAATCCTTCGCCTCGCTTATCCAATATCATCTCTGTATATTTACGTGGTTTTAGTTTCTTCTGGTACATCCTTGCACCTATCATTTTCCTTTCAGGGCTTGCTCACACAACCACTTAATATCTTTATCTCTTTCGGCATTGAGTACTTGAATCTGTCTATAACCATCCTCAAGCTCTGTGATTCGCTTGGCTAAATTTGCCGTTTCAGTATGCAGCCTCGCGTTGATAGCCAACTCTGAATCTGCCTTTGTCCTCCATTCATCCACGGCTTTTTCAAGCTCTTTGATTCGCTCTTTTAATAAATCACAGGCTTGTATCCCGATTGTTTTTGCGGTCTCAAGCTCTTTGATTCGTTCAATAGCTTTGAGACATAAACCTTGATAAAATTGTTGAGTCACAGGTGAATTTGTTTCGGCATAAATTTCTAATACTTTGATTAGCGCATCTTCCATCATTTTCCTTTCAGGGATTGCTCAAAACCTTCTTTCATCAACAAAAGAGCCTTAGCTTCATCTTCAAACATTGTTTCAACTTCTTTCAACGTCCACAAATCACTAATTCGCAAAGCTGCCGCTATTACATCCTCAAGCTCTTTGATTCGCTCGGCTTGCTTAACAAGCATTATATCAACACAAAAGGGTTTTACTTTTCCATCGCATTTATGGCATTGAGGGCTATTGAATACCAAGGCTCCACAAGATTGACACCATCCATAACCACTATCCATTTCATTTTCCTTTCTGGGTTCTTGGTGGTAAAATGTTGATTTAGGAAATTCACTCCAATCCATTTCATTTTCCTCCCAGGGCTCGCTTGAAAATATTTGTTCGCTTACAGTTACCGCAATCTACTTCGTTGGGTTTTATTTTCTTTCGGGGGCGATACCAAAGACGACTACAGGCCGTCGAACATAAAACATCGCTGTATATTAGAACTGGATAATGTATTTTCTTCTTCATTATTTTTCTTTCAGGGCTTGCCCGGAGGCCTATACTCCAATTCGTTTTTAAGCAGATGTAAAAGTACAGCCGCCGGCTTCCGAGCTGCACTTGCCTCTCTGGCGTAGTCCAGGACCCTGTCGAAGATTTCCCCATTGAAACGGCCGTTCGAACAGCCGGCCATAAGCCAGTTTGTGATATTGCGAAAGCAGGTGCGGTCGGATTGATTGCGTGGTTTTATAATGCTGATTAGAGCTTCGTTAAAGGTAAGTTTCCGAAGCGTATTCGTAGCCGCAGAAGGCTTTCTTTTCGTATTCGTATTCGTAATATTCTCTTTTACGTTTACGTTTACGTTTACGTTACCTTTAGCTATAGCTTTGCTATGCGTTTGCCATCGTGTTTCTGCCCCTTTAAGTCCTGCTCTGCTACGGACTTGCATCAATACTCGTGCGCGGTGCAACTCTTTACTCACTCTTTTGTGAAAAAGTTTTGAACTTTTTATTGCAAATTTCTTTCCAATTCTGCGCCAAACTTTATCAAATTCCAAATCGGTCAAATTACACAGTGCGGCCAGCTCATATTTATCGAAAATGCAACGTCCGTGCATCTTATAAAGGTGGAAAATTATGGTGGCATAACAGCCCCGCTCCTCGGCGGTCATTCCCATAAAATCTGCCAGAAATGCCTCCGCTTCGAGCTGAACATATTTAGGTTGTTTTGCCATATTGCCTCCCTGCTATTATTCAAACTCCAGAGCAAGCTGCCCGGCTCGCTGCTGTTGGACTGAGTGATAAATTGGAAAATAATCATATATATCCAATTTTTGAAATAACATTTGTCTATTTGTCCAATTTGCTAAATAATTATACTTCTTTTGGCCTCTAACGCTTTTGTCTCTCATTAAATAGGGTCGCTGACCTAAGCGTTTTAATATCAATAATCGCTCAAGAGCATTTTCCCATTCGTCACAATATACATACCAAAAGCACGAACCATTTAATAATTCGCAAGTTTTATAAACGCTTTTAATATAAGACAAATTGTCAAAAGCAAATCTTACAGTTGTGAAACGTTTTCGTTTTTTGTTTATTAAATCAGCTATATTTTTTGTTACTAATCTGCAATCCAAACCTTGATTGAAGTCAACGTGAATTTGGTTTGTCTCGCAAAACCCCAACACTTCAATAAACTTATTCGGCATTGCAAGTATGTTATTATCCAGCAATACTAAATCGCCCTGTCCTCGCCATACATCTGCGACTTTGCGATATTCATAGATTTTGCCTTCCATTTCAGGCACAAAACAGAACTCGCATTTTCGGATACATCCCCTTGTTGTATATCCTATTGAATAATCACAATCAGGATATATCGAATAGTCGGGCTTTATATCATCTATTTCTTGAGGCAATTTCTTTGTTTTTTCATATCCACTGCCACCAATAATCATATTTGGCTTTGGTTCAAAATCACTATCTGTAAATACTTTACTGGCATATACTTTGTCGTAATGTTCCAAAGGAAGATACCATTTAACAATATCGCCTTGAGCTTTGTGATATGCGCTTATCTTCATCAATGCTAAGTTTGGGATAACAGAATCAACATTGTAAAGTCCGATTATCATTCAAACTCCAGAGCCATCTGTCCGGCTCGCTGCTCTTTAACTGGTACTCCTGTATCGACAGCCTCTAATCGCTGACGGGCTATCTCGCAATAATCGCTTGAAATGTCTATGCCGATATATCTGCGGCCTAACATCTTGGCGGCTACACAAGTAGTGCCAGAACCACAGAAAGGGTCGAGAACGAGTTCATTTGGTCTTGAACTTGCATTTATCAAATATGTCATTAAATATAACGGTTTTTGGGTTGGGTGTATTTGCCGTCTTTCAGTTGGTGCTCGCCAAACTGCGCCATCACATATATGGGTAAAAGTAGCTCTTGGTTTTTTTGCAAATATGCAGTTCTCTATATTTGATAACCATAAATATTGGCCATTTATTGGAGACGGGTTTGTTTTTTCCCAGATACATTGTCTTGTACTTAAACCGAAAGAAACAAATTCCCGCCGCCAAAAAGAAACTTGCTCTGTGCCACACCATACATAAATTGACCCACGACATAATTTATCAAGAATTTTTGCAACAATAGGAATATCTACCTCAAGACTATCTGCAATTCCTTTATCAAAAGACCGCAAGCCTGAATTTGGCCTATTGACTTCATTATACGGCGGGTCAGTCAGCACTAAGTCCACACACGAATCTGGAAATTCTTTAAGTATATCCAAGCAGTCGCCGCATATAATTGTGTTTACGAATTTATTGATTTCAATTTTTGCCATATCATTAACAATTTATCATCATGTAGCTCCTTTGCTTTCTGTTTTTCCTGCTCAGTTAATTCCTCAGTCATCATCTTCTCAGTCGGCATCCGTGCCTCTCAATAATTATATGACATACTCGTTAAGGCTTGACAAGATGTACAATAATGACCAGTAACTTCACCTACAAATACTTCATCTGGATAATCATCCAGTTTTTCTTCGCCACTCTTAAAAGCCTCGTCATCAACATCCCAATCGCCCGGTGACAACACGAGCATCAACTTTGTATTGCAAAGACTACAGTACAAATACCCGTTTTCTTTTTCTATTTCAGGCGTTATGATAATAGTGAATGCGTAGGTCATTATTTTCTCCTTATTCTCTGGCATCCTTGCCTCTTATCTTATGCCCATCTTGTTAAAAATCGGGTTACAGTAAACTATCCGAGCTACATATTTCAGGGCATTGCCCCTCAATATAGATTGACGACCTGTTCTGCAGGACGGAAGTACCAAGACCATCGTTACCAGCGGAAAGTCAGCAGCCATTAGCTTAAATCTTCTTATATCGGTCTGTCTCAAAGACGTTTTTACTTCGTGGAATACCTTTTGTTTCAATCCGAACTCAAGAGTTTCCCGCACTTCAAAATCAGGAGTATATTGGCGTTTTGTCCGATGTCTCTCGGTAAATTCAAAGGTGGTAGTCTCGTAGTCCCAAAAATCAATAGCCTCTAATTCCAAAAGCCTTTGAAGGTACTGCGCCCATCGGTATTCTATCAGGCTCTTAAACTTGAACTCTCTCCCATCAATAAAGACGTGCTGTGGTTTGTTTCGCCATTCATAATGTATAACTGCCATTTGCTTCCTTGCTTATAAAAAGGCGGTGGCTATTTGCCGCAATTACGATGTAAATCGTCAATAGGTTTTTCATCTAAGCAAATCGGGCAAATATCTGTTTGCAATCCTTGATTTGATAGATTCAAATAGCCACAAGCTCGTAACCTATTTCCTAAGTCAGCAAGCAAATCTCTTGCCGCCAAATTGTCTTCACCGAAAATGTAATACCAACAAAACACTTTCTCTGCGGCTTCAAGGGCTTTTATTCTTCTGTCTATTTCATCCATTTTCTTATCCTTTCTATAAAGTAAGGCGGTGCTCCCTGCACACACAGGGCGATATTTTGACCAGTTTCCTTTTGCACCGCCTTATGTTTCCTCTAATAAATCTGGTATGTTTGTCGTTTTATAAGTCATTGCTCCTTTCCTAAGCAATTCAAGTGCTTGCTCGTAACCAGCATTACTTTTTTGGGCGACTAAGTGCATCAGAAATTCGGCTGACATCATCAGCATCTTAAATTCTTTATCCTCTCCGCTTATAAAGATTCTGACTTCGCCTCTCTCATCAGATGGAGAATCATAAACTTTGAGATGTATTTCACCGAGTTGCTTTAAGTTATCTTCCATAGTTCCTTTCAATAAAACGGCTTGGGGTCAGGGATTCTCCTTAACCCCTTACCGTTCGGAGGAGGGTGATGAAAAGCTAACAACCGTGCTGCTTTATGATTTCGTCTGAATACTTTACGCCGATTTTCTTGGCCATTGCCTTGGCGCCACGGCTAGCATTTCCTTTGCGTTCATAGTAAATTCTGCCACGCATACGCTCTTTCTTGGCTTCGTAAATTCCATACCACCATAGGTAACCACTACAACTTTCTCCTACTTTTACTCTTACCATTTGATTCCTTTCTTTACTAAAAGGGTATATCATCATCAGATACTTGCCTTGCCTGTTGTTGGGTATCCTGATTAGATTTACCACCTATAAACTGGAAACTTTGAACAGCGACCTTGTGCTTGCTCCGCTTCGTTCCGTCCTGAGCTTCCCACTGGTCGAGGGTTAGCCGACCTTCAACGAATAGCGGGTCGCCCTTGCCCAGATATTGATTGATGTTTTCGCCTGTTTTGCCGAAGGCGACACAATCGACAAAACATACTTCATTGCGTTCTTGTCCATCTTTGCTATTCCACTTTCGATTCACGGCCAACCCAAACTCGACTACCGCAGTCTGGTTTGGCGTGTACGAAAGCTGTGGGTCTCTGGTCAGATTGCCGCCCAAGAATATCTTGTTGAAGTTCATTCTATGCTCCTTAAAAATTTCGTAGGTCGGGGTCTGGTGGGCCTATGTTCCAGCCCTTTTCCATTGATTTTGAGATTATTTCCTCAATAAACAATGACATATTTTTCTTACCAACACCTTTTGTTGTCAGTCGGCCAATTGTTACCCTGGTAACTTCGTCACCGAGTTTCAATTCAAAATCTACGCCTTCCTTTTTCAGATAAGCTAATCCATTACATTTGGACTTGACTTCCAAATCCCACCAAGCCTCTGTTTCACCGTTCTCATCGTGTTTTACCAAGTCCCGCAAACATACGCCTTTGTACCATCGCCTCTGGCGGCCGGTAATATATTCAAGCGGTGATAGAGTCTTTAACGCTCCTTTGGGCTCTAACTCTGCCAGTATCTCTTTAAGCGGCTTCTTAAAGGTCGGCTCGCCGTCAACTATTGTCTTTACTTCGTGCGTTGGCATTAGTAGTTGATAGAAATATGCGGGATTCTATTCTCCTTTGCTGCAATTAAAAATACCGCAATACAATGTGGACACATTGATTCTTCTGTCAAAGCAAACTCTATTTCATCTTCGATTTGTTTGCGATGTTTTTTGTTTGCAATGCGTTTTTTCTCGGCGGCTTCTTCGGACTCCTTACGCCTAATTTCAGCAAGCTCTTTGGCTTCCGCTTCGGCCTTAGCTTTTTGTTCTGCTTCGATTCTGGCTTCCTCTGCGGCTTGCACTGCAATTAGTTTTTCTCTTTCGATACGCTCGACTTTAGCTTTTTCAGCAATGAGTTTTTCTTCCTCTGCCCGCACAGCCGCTTCCCTGGCTTCAAGGTCTGCTACTCTCTTGGCCTCTGCCTCGATGATTTTCTGGTTCTCGGCATCAATTATAGCCTGCTTTTCAGCCTTAATAGCATCGAGGGGCTTTTGGTGGTAGTCAATCATCCCATCGACTTCGCTATTGTAGAAGTTTTTCTTAGCGTCCAATTTTCTGCCAAATGCAAGGGCTTCGGCCTTAGCGTCTTTGTGAATGCCGCTAACTACAGTTTTGACTTTGCGAAGTTGGGCTATATGGCTCCGGGCTTGTTTTTCGCCCTCTGGTTCAGCATAATCAAATACTAACTTTTCATTTTCGACCTTGTACTTGGCTATAATCGCCGCTACTTCGTCAAACACTACTAAATCGTTCATTATTCTGCTCCTTTCTGGGGTTATGCCGCTTCTGGTTTTATTTCGACCATCACTTCCTCTGGTTTGATTGTGGCGAGAATCTTCGCTATGCTATTCTTTCGGGTCGGGAGTTTCTTGAAGTGCTTGATTATCGCTTCGGTAAACTTTTCTTTGCTGTACTCAAAGTGTTCAAGGCACTCATCTTTCTGCTCGGTCGTGAAGTTGAAAAATGCCTGCTCGACTATTGCTTTGGATGTGTCTTGTGGTGTTATCTTCGCAGGGGTTGGCTTTTTCGCCCCTGCATTGCCGTCATCATCTTGGTCTTGGGTTGCAAGTCCTGTCAGGGCCAAGACTGTGTATCTTTGCAGATATGTTACGGTGCTGCCGATGGCCTGTATTGCGTTCTTGCTGCCAGTCATATCAGGTGGAGCGGCCAAACTGGTTTCTTCGCTGTGTCCCATGATGTGAGTAATCTTGCATGTTACTTTGATTAAGGAATCTGCCTGACTTGTTATCCACGATGCTGAAAGGCCATGCTCACTAAGCGCCTTGTTTATGCAAGTGGTAACATTGTAAAGTGTAGCATGATTGTAATCAGTAACTCCCTTTGAGGTCTGGTATTTCACATTCCTATCTTTGAGGATTTCAGGCGGGTTTTCCTTGAAGGCCGACATTGCTTGTACATAAGCCTTTTTTGCCTGGATAGCCTCCCAGCGCTCTTGAACATCCAGCAGTTCTTTTAGTTTTGCCACATCCATATTGCCATCAGCTTGACACAATGCCGCTGCTGCCATAAGTGGAGATTCGCTTTTTTGTATCTCGTTCATAATCTTCCCTTTCAGAATTTACCGTCATCTATCTTGCCTATCATTTCCTTTAGCTCTTTAACGAATTGAGTCACTTGTAATAATAGCGTTGTTATATATTCTTCATCCCGGGCCACCCGGACACAAAACATAGGATGTGATGTTACTCTGGGGTCAAAGCTCACAAAGTCGCACCATTTCCGGTCTGTTACCCAGAGCAAACCCTGAACCTGCGGGATGTATGTTGTTGGCATTTTACCACTCAAAATGTTTTCGATGTGAGTCGAAGATAACGGGCATTTAATCTCAATCAAACCTTCTTTGCCAGGCATCCCATCAGGACTACCACCAACCCATTCGTCCCTCGTTACAAAGCCGACCTGCTCGATAGTACAGTCATTGGCCTGCTCATAAAACCGCCGAGCCGCCTGCTCTGTTTCAGTACCATACTCCATTATTTCATTGCCGTAGGATTCCTCACGTAACCCCGTCAGTCTCTCTGCGGTAAGTTTCCTCATATAAAGTAGTCTGCCAGTCTTTTTATTCAAAACCTTGTGGAAGTTGCTGGCTGTTACATAACCGAGCCGAGCCTCAAACCATTCTTCACTTCCTTGGATACAGTCTATAATCTTCATTCTGAATTGACCTTCATTGCTTCGTTGTATTCCTCGATTGTGGATACTTCACCGCCACAAGTCGGACAGGATTTACGTTTACAATCGGGACATTCGTTTGGTTGTGCAACAGTTCTACCACTCGATAGACAGATGTATTCTTCTTCGCTCATAATGAATACCTCGCAACCCACTTTCTTTCACCGACTTTAATCGGTTCGCTTTTTACAGGCACTCCGTTTTTCTTCATATCATAGACCCGTGCGCCTAATCGCAAGCAACCGAATCTTTCAAGGGCTTCTAATGGCGTTAAGGTCTGACCTGATTTAAGACATTTTAGAATCCGTTCATATTGAGTCATTATTGTTTCTCCGCTTCCTTGATGGCTTCGCACATAGTATCTATCGCCAACTTTGGCTGTCCATACCAATACTCTTCTGTTTGATATTGATTTAGCATTGCTACTAATTTCTTATGTAACTCGTGGCTGTTGATGGCTTGGACGATGTAATCGGCTTCCTCTTTGGTCAAAAATGCTGCTAATGCTCGTTTGCCTTCAACAACCTGAACTTGGTATTTAACGCCTGCTTCGGTCGCGTGCGTTACTGTTTTTTTTACTGGTAGTTCAAATGGAGGAGATTTAGACATTGTTTAACCTCGCAAACTTTCCAAAGCATTCTTTCGCTTTTCTGTTGTAAGCAAGCACCGCTTCTATTTCTGTATTAAAACGACCTATATGTGTTTGTTTTCCATCAACACATATTTGAGCTACCCATTTACCCCTGCGTCTTTTGGGATTATAATTATTCCAATGAACACCTTTGTATTTCGATTTTCTATCTTTGTGACCCGCCGAATTTCTCAGATTTTCTTTGCATGTTGCTTGGCGAAGATTTTTTCGGCGATTATCCCAACCATTCATATTTATATGGTCAATAATGTATCCTTTAGGCAAAGGCATAATCAATTGGTGCATATCTATCGTTCGTCCCCTGCCAATATTATGACTTGCATATATAGTGTTTCTATGGGGTCGTGCGTGCCATTTCCATTGGCACAATGCTTCGTAATCTTCATCATCTACGATAGCATAATAACCTTGAGTTAGTGGTATTCGTTTCATATTATTCTCCTTTAATAGAGCGTATTGCGCAATAATCACAATACGCCTTCTCTGTTCCCGCTCCCCACTTGTAGTCGATAGGACCGTCGTACAGACCTTGAGCCTTGAGCCGTCTCTGGGCTTCGCCGATGTTCTGGACGTAGTTCGGGTCTGGGATTCGGATAATCTTGACCTTATCTGAATTGCGATTGAAATACGCAAACGAGATTAGAATTGTGAAGATTAGCAATATGATTAAGCCGCTTCTGCATAAATTATCCATTGTCTTTTTCCTCGATTAGCTCAATGTCTTGTAATTCCCATAAACCCACACACTCTGGGGTATTAGGTGTATGGTATAAAACCCAATTAAGCGTTTCGTCTCTCCAACCAACTTTGCCCGTTATTCGACAAAGAGGATTAAAAACAAGAGCTTTAATCTCATCCCCCTCAAACACATCCTTGCCGTTCTTGTCTTTGGTGACGAATTGTTCAAGGTCAAACTTGCATTCATCGGTATAAGATTTTTCGATAGTCCAACCTGCTTTTAGACGAGCTTCTTGTATTTCTTTGCTCAAGTTTTGGACATTTCCATCCCAACTTATACTAAAACCTTTATACCAATACCGTTTACATAGCCTGTCCCATACTCTGAATTTTATCTCTCTCATCTGTTTCTCCACATTCTCATCCAGTTATGAAAATCTCTCCAATTACCTGTTCGGACGGCTTTGGCGCAAGCCTTCTCAAGCTCGGTCTGCTTTGGTTTTTCTTTGGGTTCGGTCATTGGTTAGGCTTTATTTGTTCTTGGCTCTATCATCTTTTCCAGTTTGCTAAATTTCTGGATAAATTCCTGTATTTGATTGCTTTCGACAATAAATGTAGTGTCAGAATATTTTGTGGAAATACTTATTTCGCCAATGCTATTAAGGTCTAATGTAACGTCTCCAATAATCTCTCCTTGGACTGGTATGGGAGTATTGGGAGTATTTTGTAATCTCTCCACCCAATCTAACAATATCCCGCTTCCTAACATAACTGGCTTGTCGTCAACATATCTCAATATTTCATCGGCGATTTTCTTTGCTTCATTTTCCATATCAATTTCCTTTCAAAATTTGGCCTTCTCAAGCTCGGTCGGTTTGGGTTTTTCTTTGGGTTCGGTTGACATTTCATTCTCCGCTTACAACACAAAGTCAAGTTCGATTTTTATTGCCTTGCTTTCGGTACACATCATCAATTTACCTTCGATTTCTTTGCACCATCGCCAGCAAGAATCGGGAAAATCACAGCGCTCTTTCCAACCATATTTCGTTAGCCATTTCGTTCTTTTTTCCTTCAAATCAATTTCCATAATCCGAATCGGCTCGTAACTTTGTTCTTTTTTTGTCATTTCATTCTCCTAAAAAAGCGGCGGGCTTCCCTGCCCCATTCATCCCTTCTGTTTCTTTCTTTTATACCTACCCTTGGCATACTGTCGCCGCCTATACCCGTACTACTAATCCTTGAGTTTCTTGATTTCTTTACACAAAAACAAAACCTTCTTTATGTAAACACGCATTTGCCAGATTTTTAAGCTATGTGCGAAGGCTTTGCCTGGCCGACCTCGGTATGTTTCTAAAGTAATTTCTGCTTCGTGTTTTATTTTGTCAACGTCAAACTTAGCCATCATTTCTCCTTACTTTGTCCATTTGGCTTGGTCGCCCGGCCTTGAAGCATTGTGGATGTCCTGACGCATACCATCCAAGGTGTTGCTGATGCAGCCAGAGGCAAAGATGCTTATGAGTACCAAAATGCTGACCGCAATTAACATTGACCTGACAGTGGTTATTTGTCGCTGATACATTTCCTCCTCCAAACCTTCAATGGCCTTCTGAAACGATGCCCTGTCCTCATCGTCAATGCTGAAGGCTTTGGCGTTCAACATCAAATCCCTCCGTGTTTTCAACTGGCTGTAACTTTGCTTTTTCAAATTGTTCATTTTATGCCTTTCCTCTCCCGCTCACAGGGTTAATCAGACTGTTCGTTTTGTTTACGAAGTATTCGTTTCATGTTTGCAATCCCAGCATTTAGTTCGATTTCTCGCACACCTCCACCACCTGGTCCAAATGCTTTTTCTATCGCTTCCCTGCCAATAACCTCATTAGCAAGTTCTATTTCTTCAGGGGTATCTAATTTTGTGGTAAATATAGGTTCCAATGAATCTTTCATGGCTTTATCTAATTCTATTTTGCATTGGTTACAGCCTTTGCCATAACACCAAGGACAATCTTTATATTTCATTTTTCAGTCCTTTCTTCTCCCCTGTAATCCGGTTAATCAATCTTCCTTTTTAATCCTGCATTATCTTCAGCATTGCCACATTCTTGACAGATATAGGTTTCGCCATCCTCCTTGCTTAAACAATTCAAAACATCCTCATCTTCCAGTGTTTTCTTTTTACACTTTGGACATTCCTTCATTTTTTCATTCCTTTCATATTTTATGATTCCTGCGGGACAGCGGAGAGAAACCTGTGCGTCTGTGGAGGAGGGCTTGTGGCCGTCCCGCGTAGTTATTAAGTTTTATGAGAGCTTATGCCGATACCGGATTTTTTCCTTTCTCTGAACTTTTTTGTTGACTTCTCGTATTTAACTTGTATCATAAGTATTGCTTTAAGCGTTATTTAACCCCGGTAGGTAAAGTACTGGGGTCAGTCACTTGTGACGGTCACTTGTGACGGTATTCAATTGTTAAAGGACATAAATAAACAGAATAATTGCATAATTGGTAGTGGACATTGGATGTTCTCTTTCGCCTTCATATTAGGGAGTAGTTCGGAGGTCAAATGTTTCAAGCTCTGCACCGCAGGGCAAGGATGCTTGTATCAACAGTTATCGCTGAATGGGTGCTTGACAACGATGGTCTTGCCATATCTACGAAGAAATACTACCACCGAATCATAAAAGACTTCACTTTTAACTTTCCAAAGAAACATATCTCCGATTATAAATCGACAGATATTCAATCTTACTTGAGTAAATTCGCCTGGTCTCACGAAAATAGTACAACAAACAAGGCTCTGGCGGTGCTAAAATCATTTTTTAGATATGCCTCCGATAACTATAATATCCCAAATATTACCGCCGGAATCAGAGAACGCAAGGAAAAAATGCCCCATCGACCCTTTATTTCAAAAAAAGACTTGGACACCATACTCTCTAATGCGACCCAAAGGGAAAAAGATATAATCTTAATGCTGGCTCACACAGGTCTTAGATGTTCAGAGCTTGCCGGATTAAGGCCAGAGAACATATCCCCGAACCTGTCCTCGATAACCATACAGGGCAAGGGGGGCAAGATTAGGACTATTCCTTGCAACCAGACCGTACAGGAAATTCTATCCCGTCATATTAACTTTCCAATGAACCGGAAAAGTATTTACAATATTTGCAAATATTCGTCCCTTCGAGTGGGCATGCCCTTGGCGCCCCATACGCTTCGCAGATATTTTGCCACATCACTTTTGGGCAAAGGTGTAAGTCTTCTGATAATTTCCCGCCTTTTGGGGCATTCGTCTGTGCAGACGACTGAACGCTATCTTTGCATTGATTCTTCATTTTTGCTCGGCTCTACTGATGTGCTGGATTGATACTTGGATATGGCAGCTCGAAGTATAGGCAAAGCCTTTTTTTGCGAACCTTTTTTTATCTGCGCTTTAGTAAATTCGCACGCATCCCGCAAATCGGCATTGATGGCTTCCGCCGGTGGTTGCTGCTTCAAGAGGGCAAGGGCTTGTATGAGATTATCATAAACAACCTTCAGTGGATGCTTACCAATACGGATTACTGGTGGTTCTTGATATTGCTTTAATCTTTTTATTGCCTTTTCCAGCAACTCTATTGCTTTCTCATTCATTTCCTTACCTCATTATTCATCTTTTTCATAAACATAAACAGATTTTTTAGGATTGAATATGAGTAAACTTTTACAATAGACACACCTTCCTGCAACTACAAATTTCTCTGTCTCTTCTAAATTTCGATAAAGCACTTTGCCACAAACTGGACAACCTAATGTTAATTTTTTCATTTTCTTACCTCAATCAGTTTTCAAAAATGCTCGTCTCTCCGAGCCGTCACGGTATGTTGGCTTACGGCGTTCCGTTATCCCTCATGCGACTAACCAACTTAGCTCCTAAAGTTACGGGTCAGCATTCTTTAGGTTATCCCTCAACGTAACTACCCTGGGAAGCATTCGTGAGCCGCTTTCGCGGATTCTCTCAATATAAGGCCAATGGGGAGCGGTATGCAGGCAGCACACGAAGAAACTCCCCAAAGACCATTTGTTTGGCTTGTTTTTGTAGAGTTGAGAGTCTGATGTTTTGCCTGCATACCTAACTCCAGTCAAAGTTAAAAACGTACATGCTTAGGCTGTTATCAACTGTCCAAGAACAGCCCAAGTATTTACGTTTTAGTCTTTTGCTTAATACTTCATCTTTCTTGGCTCCTTTTTTGTTTTGCTCCATAGCTTTCGGTTTAATTGTAACTGATCCGCGTCTGAGTGCAAGCCACAACGTTTACCGAATCTTCATCATGTCGGCATTATACCAAAAGGACTTTAACCTGTCAACATAATTCTTTCCATTTTGATAAAATATTTTCAGAATGTCGGTTTTTGGGCTGAAAACCAAAGAAATATATGCTGGCGGGCAAAAAAGAATTGGCCAAATTCTAATTTGCTGGTATCGACTTAACGTAGCTACTTCCCCCTGCCTATGGGGGCTTCGACGGTTTTATACGCCTGGACATTTCACTATATGCCGCCACCAGCGTTTCAGACACTACCATAAATTGTCTGGTTTGTCAAGAGAAAAATAAAGTGGCCGAGAAATTAGCCCGACCACTTCGGAGGAGGGTGATGAAAAGCGTTCGTTAGAATTTACGTTTCAAGCCGATAAGCACATAGTTGTCCTGATACTCCATAAACAGAGCGTTTCCGATTTCAACGCCTGCCATCAAAGCCGAATTGTCACCATCAACCTCAATCGTAACTCCGATGTACGGCGTACCCATCAGAATCTCCGGCAGCCATTCCACCGCTACGGGGTTTGGGATTTCGACCGCGTTCGGCATTTTATACATCCCATAGGCTCCATATATTTCGTCTGCATCCCCGGAATATAGCACCGATAACCCAACCTCTGAATCGTTCATATCGTACCCGACCCGACCGCCAGTAGCACCATCCCTGCCATCCCAGAGCGATGCTGTCATACCGGCACATCCTGCAACGAGCAGAACCGCCAATAGAATTACTACCCTCACAATTAGCTTTTTCACTTTTTGCCCTTTCTAAGTTTATATTCTATTCTGATTAAATGGCCGTTCAACTTGTGATACGCAACCATATTTTCTTCCGAAAACGCTTTTTTCATAGCATCGCGGATTTCTTCACGCCGCTCAATTAGACGGTTGTATTTCTTTTTTCGCATCTGTTTTGGAAATTCCCTGTTTGAGGTCCAAACCAGCAACTTTGCCGACTACTTTCAACAGAACGCTAATCTTTGCCAGGGCTATATCGTCCTGCGGGGTGGGCGTGAGAGCCACAACGATTCTGGCAACTGAATACAAAGAACCAATTGCAGCAAGAATCTGAACAATATTTTTTCCTAGCCAATCAATCATTTCCGTATCTCCTTGATTTCAGATAGTATTTGTTGTTGAGTGGAATAGCTCCTGTCCATCATTTTAGTTAAATTCTCTATGTCCTTCTTGACGCCGATAAGCTCTCCCTTGTTTGTATTAGTTTTCTCACTGACCTCTTTAATAACAATTTCAACAGTATCAATTCTGTTTGCATTGGCATTTACGAGCCAAAAAATCCCGCCGGCCACAAAGATAATACCTGCCAGATAAATTCCTATTTTTAGATAAAAACCGTTGTTTTTTCCTGCCATTGTACTATCCTAAAATATATTTCATTTTTCACTTGACAAAGCTATGTTAAGTTGGGTAATATATGGTTAATGAACATTGTGCCTATAACATTTTTTATTCTCTTTCTTCTTTTTATAGAAGACCGCATTTGTAAAAAGGACATCCATAATTATCGAATTTGGCAATCTTCTTCCCATACAAAACCCCAGCCAGATATGTATAGTGAAACTTTGTCCGCAAAAATTTTGTCATTTCTTATACTTGTTGGCTTGACTATATGGGTTATTGCTTTCATTGTATTTCCTGTTGCAAGATACATTGTAAAATTCTTTAATTAAAACCCACGGCCACCAAAACCACGTAATTGCTGACCTGTTGGCTGTTTAATTTGTTTTTCTGCTCTTATTTCTTTCTCGATTTCGAGTTTCGCTCTTAACAATCTCGTTACTAATGCAGCAGCTTGGGGTGAACCTTTTGGCATCCGAAAACCTGCTCCGAGCCATTTGGAGAATGTCGGGTTTGCAATCATCCGAGATAAAATAGGTGGGCTAATGAGTACAGCAGCACTTTCTTTTGTTAGGCTTGGGACTCCCCCAGTCAATAGATTCATAGCAGCCCCCGCTTGCATCAATTGTATTACCATTCCACCACTACCTCCAGTCGGTTTTTGTAGAATTTCACCCAATTTCCCTATTGAACGAATAGATGTTAATTCCTGCTGGTTATAAATTGTTTTGACTGTATCGTCCCCAAATTTATTTAGTTTATTTAGAAACGACTTCCCCAAAACAACTCCATCCACATCTGAGGCTTCGCGTATTATATGTTCAAGATTTGCAGTTTTCAATTGTTGCCAAGTATTCTTATCAACCAATTCTTTTATAACTCTTATCTGACGGCTTGCTTGTGGACGAAAGATTTTCTTAACAGCAACCTCTGGATTTTCTGCCAGAGTCTTACTCAATGTTTTAATGATTTTCTTATTGAACTTTTCTTGACCCTCTCGATAAAATTTATTCGCAATACGCCAAGCGTCAACCGCTTCGCTAACATCGCTAAAATTATTTGCTCCTGCCTCCATCGCATCATCTGTCAATCTTATAAATTGTTTAGATAGACCAATTGCCTTATCCCTTGTTACCGCCATCGCCGAGCGCTCATCCAAAAGAGCGGAACGTAATGATTGTGCCTGTTTGAAACTAATCATATCATCAAGTTGTAATACTTTCCCCAAAAGCGTATCGCCAGCTTGTGTACTACCTATGCCTTTTCTTATTGAAGCCGTCCTCATTGACCTTTTAGCAAATTCCTTTAATGGTCGTAGGTTTACTTTTGTACCCTTGGATAGTTTATCAACCTTAGCATAAGCAGCTTTTGCGGTTGTTCTAAATGCAGTTCTTTTCCCTTCTATTGTATCCAGTAATAAATCGCCAATATCTTCCGGTGATAGATTTGTTTTTGCGCCACGGGATATTTGCTCGACTACATCATCAACATATTTCGTAAACGCCTTTGGTTGTGTTATAGTTTTTAATACTTGAAGTTTACCACCACCAAAAAACGACTTTTCGGCCATTCCCTCAACAGTGTCAATAATTCTTGATTCTGTCATTTGTGCAGGCGTTAAATGCGCTCCACGTTTAAGTAATTGCTTACTGAGATTGGATGCACCGGGCAATAAGCGTTTTTTAACAGGAGCCAAAAGTTTACCTCCAACACCCGCTATTCCACGACCAATGAGTTCGGATGCCGCCTCCTCAATTCCTGCTATGGCCTGTTCGTTATAAATCTCTCCCATAGTCATAGGTTTGGCATTTGGGCGTGTCATTCTATAATATTGCTGATACCCTTTACCACCCATACCACCAATGCCCGCACCAAGAACGGCACCGCCTGCAATAGCTGCCCCTTTTAACAAAGGATGCCCCGCTGGTATTCTTGCACCTGCCATAGCCCCTGCTTTTGCGCCAGCCATACCGCCAACAGTTCCACCTGCCATTTGGGGCAGTTCGCCTTTGAATCTTTCCCAATATGTAGGTGGTACAGGTTCTATTTCACCAGAATTGATTCTCGCCTGTAACTGTTCTTGTCGGTCAGTATCAGCTTGTTCCTCTGGGCTTATAGGTATAGCCGTTATCGTAGATGTTCCCCCAGATTGCACAGGAAGGCCTCCAGCATCGCCCACAGTCGATTTTCTCGTATCTTGCCCTGCCAACCTATCTAATTCAGCTAATTCCTGTTGCTCGGCAGTGGTTAGGCCAGTTTGAGGATTTGTACCTGCCAATCTATCAAGTTCTGCCAACTCTTTTTGTTCCTCTACTGTTAATGGCATTACAATCCCGCTTTCTTTCTTAATTCCTCTCTCCTACTTTGTTGTTCAGGCGTCAAACCTCCTATATTACTTGATTGCCGACGGTTTAATTCTTCTGAAAGTGCTTGACGTAAACCACTTCTTTCGGCATTTCTTTTATCCTCAATAGTTACTATAGTACCTCTATTTAATATATCTGTTAAAATGGCAAGAGTTCTTTCTTGTACTTTTGTGGCACCATCTATCTTTGACTTAAATTCTGTAGCAGAATCTCTCAACGGTGCAGCAAAAGCCTGTTCAATTTGTTCAGTCATTTCTTTTTGTCCAGCAGCTACGCCAGTAGCCCATTTTTTGAATACAACAAATTCCCTTGCTGCATTACGTCTCCATCCTGTAAATTCAGATAAACTTTCCTGTCGTGCTTTATTAGGTTTCCCCAAAAGACCTCCTGCTTTTTCCTGATACGTTGTCCACTTCTGACTTATCTTAAAAGGTAGTTCTGTATATTCCGGCTTAAATTGTTTACTAATAGATTTCAAATTGGCTATATTTACTTCAGCATCCTTTATTTCAGTTTGAATTTTAGCTGCTACAGATTTTTGAAGATGTGTAAAGGCTTCAGGAGCAACACCGCCCAATTTTTCAGCTAATGTAGCCTCACCTAAAATCTGTCGATTTATAACATTACCTTGTTCATCAAAAGTATCTCTAACTCTTATTGCTCTATCAGAATTTTTTGGGTCAACTATAACACTTGACGCTTGTGTTGTTTTTGGCGCATCTGGTGCTTCGGCTATGAGATTACCAGAGGCATCATATCTCCGACCACCGGGGGTAAGCGTAAACGGGTCGGCAAGGTCTGGCCTTAATGCTTGTTCTGTTTGAGCTTCTTGAAGTCCAGCCTTTGACCTTTGCACACCGAATGGATCGCCGAATATGCCCCCTAATTGTGATTGCAAGACTGATTGCTCAATTCCCTGTCCTCGCCGACTTTGCATTTCAGGGAATGGCATAGGCGGGCCTGTAAATCCAGGTTGCTGCGAAGCCATATAACTCTGAAAGAAGTTCTGCAAGGCCGATTGGTCTTGCTGCCAGAGTTGGTTTTGTTTTCTTTGGCCTAAATACGCACCGAGAGCCTGACCCAAACCCTGCATCGACTGCATTTGTATCTGGCCTGCTAATGCACTACCCGATGGAGCGGGTACGTTTATGATTCCGCCCGGACTGCCAAATGGTTGACCGAGATTTCTAAGTTGCGCCATTATTTATCCTACCTTTCTTGCTAACTCGTTTACGGCGTTTACGAGCAAAGCTATCACAGCTTCGTACTTGACGTACTTAATTCCATCTACCTCGACAACAGCTTCCGGCAATACCTTTTCGAGTTCCTGTGCTATTACGCCGCCATCCCGCTCTATGTCTTTGAATTTGAACTTGTAAATCTTGCCGTCAATTCTACCAACTTTCTCAAGAGCATTGTCAATATGCTCGATGTTTTCTTTGAGACGTTCATCAGACATTGCACCAAAATATGCACCGGCAGCGGAACTACCTGCACCAAGCAATTGAGTACCAAGTCCGGGCGACATAAATCCCTGTTGTACGGCGGTATCGTAAGCAGAAGTAAACGCCGGGCCTATGAATCCTAATCGCGGGTCGGCTTCCGGAGCGCCCATCATAAATCTATTAAGACCATATTGTGTCTGCTCTTCCCCTATACCTCGCTGCTGTTCGCCTAATCCAGCCATCATACCCGGCTGTTGGAACTGCATCGGTGCGAATTGAGCCGCCATACCCATACCGAGATTCCGGCCTTCTCTGCCGAGTATATTCGCAGCCCCGCTACTACGAGCCATACCGCCAGCACCCAAAGCTGACATAATAGATGGTATAGTTTCCTGTTGAAATATATTCTGCGCAAAGTCGGATACAGGTCTCATCATTTGACTAATATCCTGTCCTGCCATACCGTATGCCTGCTGTTGTAATCCAGAAGGCCCGCCGGGCGCAAACTCCATACCGGGAATGGTAGCTCCACCAACACCACTAATTGCCGGTGCAGCCTTTTGGGTTAGCAAGGCCACTAACCGCTGTTGTTCCGGTGTTAATTTCTCAACCTGTTGAACACTCTGTCCTTTAATATCTCCACTGAAGCAGCCCGTGATACACCTCTACTTTCTTGTAATTAAAATATATTATTCTAATTCCGTGACATAACTCGTTTCAAACTTCATAAACCCCATCTTTTCATAGACGCGACACAACTTATCGTGAAGTTCCGATGCCAAGTTGCTGGCGTTGAAAATGATGTGGCTACAACCTTTTAACTTGGCTAAATATTTGGCATTCTTGAGAAGTCGCATACTTGCCAAGCCTCTTTTTTCAGGTATAACAAAGAAAAAATGTTCCTCGGCCATCATCTGACTACCTAACGGACTACTAAAATATCTCAGACCTATATAGCCAACTGGCGTTTCGCCGTCATAGAGAACGATTAAATCCGCGTCTGGGCGTAAAACCATATAGCCAAGCTCATTTAGATACTTGTCAATATCATCGGCAATAATGCCAAAATCGTTGTCCTGTACGTTCTCCTGCCAGGATTCCACAATTGGCCTCAACGTCTCTATGTCATCATTGAATATCTGGATTTCCATTTTCTAAACACCGGAGAAATTGCGATTATAATTATTATGGAGAACGGTATCGCCGTCATTTGAATCATAATAAATTGGCTTGATGGGGCCGGTGGCGCACCGCTATAATCGTACATTTGTGCAACTGTTAAATCGCCCTCAAACATACAAAATGGCATACTGTAGAGTTGGGCTATTTCAGAAGCAGATAAGGCACAGTTGTAAACTAAGATATAATCAATTTTGGCGGGTATTGCATTTTGACTATTATACTCTGATAAGAATGCCAATGGAGATGCACTATCAGCAATAGCTAAAGTGAAATTAGTGCTATCAGAATCAATATATGTCCCGTCTTTATAAAGATGGTTCGCTGTGGGACCATGTATAACACCAATAACAGTAGGAGTATTTACAGCTAAAAATGCTGTAGTCGGTTCTAATATACACGGCCCTGGATAAGTGAAAAAATCTAATTTTGTGGCATCAGAACTATCAGTCCTTACAGCGAGACCAACAGAGCCATTAGAATCATCAACAATATAATCGCTTGTCCCTAAATTACTATCTGGAGTTATTCTAACAATTATACTGAAACCATTGTCCCATGATGCGGAATAGAGGTCTGTTATTATACCGGAATTATTCTGAACTCCATAAGGACACCAACCATAATCAGAAATAGACCATGAAACACCAGATTGCAGAGTACCTGTTTTCCCATTCCCGCTCAAATCATTGACGATATCGCCTGAGCCTTCATTGAATAGCCAGAGACCGACAAGACCCTTAGACAGAGGATGTGCCCAGTTTACTTGCCGACCTAAAAGGGGCTTTACGCCAGATTGCCATTGACCAAAAACCGAAGTCGTTAATAAGCAAATCAATAATAGTATAGTTAGTTTCTTCATTAGTTAAGCGCCGTTGTTACCGTCTTCCCCACTTTCCAGTTTAGCGATGACGCTGTTCCGTCTATATCGTATCCGTTCATACAAATCACCTTCGCCCTCGCCCCCGAACCGAATGGAATCATTATCGTCCTCGACATTGCAACATCCCAAAGCAAAGTAGATACGGCGTGTGCATTGGTTACGCCGTCTAACACTGTAATATTTGTGTCGGTCGTAAATCCTGTTATCCAGCATAGTTCTGAATTGATAAGCGTACCGTCCTCTATGGCAATCCACTTTCCCATCGGTTCAGTTTCGTACCCACCGCCCGTATCGGATACTACAATGGTCGTATCGGTTGCATCCAACGGGTCATCATCAATTGGTTCGGAATCACCATCGCCAACTAAAGCAATAAATTGAGTTAGTTCCGACCAGTCCTCATCGCCCGCAGCCGCTCCTGAAACTTGAATTGAAAAGAGAGTGCCTTCGTGGGCATCGTTCATATCAGTAAAAGCCTGAATGTGTACGAAAGTTGCATAATTAGCCGATAGAGCAATAACCGTGCTTTCATCTGTTGCTCCTTCTGCTACAGCAGCCCAGTCATCAATTATACTTGAAGTTATAGTTAGTGCCGCTTGTACCCTGTAAGGAGTCACACACACAATTACCATTACAACGCAAGCCAGAGATACCAACGTCCATTGCATTATTTTGCCTACAAATCTTTTATTCATAATTTCTCCTATTTATATAGTTCCATATTGACCGGCCCAGGAATCACAATCCCCTGCTTTTTCAATTCCTGCCATAGCTTCTGTTGAGGCCGAGGCCACGTTTGTAATAACAAAGCTCTTTCCATATCTATTCAGGCCGCTGGCTCATAATAATAAATTTCAAAATGTATCCAATCCACATTTGTAGCCGGAATACTTACCATTATTATCTGTCCCGCTCCTATCGTTGCATAAGTAGGTGTCGTGTCGATTATCTCACCTGTCGTATCGGCACTATAAGTCACCGTATCAATCGTTGGATTAGCTCCATTGATTGTGTCGAAATCGTCAAAGTTCTGAACAGTCAGTACATAACCATCATCAGACGAAACGCCAAGATAAATAGCTGTTATAACTATACCGTGCGGAAACTCGATTGAGTTAATTGCCTTGACCGTCATTACGTCATTAACGCCATCGGGAGCAAAGATAGTTGCTCCAAAAGAACGTATCAACTTGCCTACCACTACGTCAGTTGACGCACCCAATTCTGCGTGTGCCGAACCGTGCTGAATGACTACTGTACCATCAGTAAAATCAAGTTCTATTTCGCCATCAGCATCAGGGACGGCAGGACTTGCTTGTGGTAATTCTAAATCCGCTCCACCAAAATCACCGCCACCAGTAAAGACTGTATCCCCACCGGCAGGTTCGATGTGAATGTCACCTGTGTTCGTTATGATGTGACCATCTGTATCGTCGTGATGTAACTCAATGTACTTGTCGTCACCATCGGACATTACTCGCAGGATTCCTTTTTCGTTTGTATCCTTGCCTTGTATGTTTACTATGCCATCAACACCATCCTCTGCATTGCGTAGATTTAATGCGCCATCAGACCAAAGTAAATCAACATCATTACTTGTAAAAAACATACGTAATTCATCACCATTTTCTCCGAATTTGAAATAATTATCATCCACATTTATAATATAGCCTCCATTTGTCATATATATTCTTCCGTAAGAATCAATCTTAAAAATCTCATCGTTATCACCGCCTGAATCATCATATATTGCGATGGGTATATAATCAGTGTCATCATTGGCAGTTGTGGTAATCTCAAGGGCTATAACATCCGTCAAGCCCGCTCCAAGACCTGTCACATCCAAGATAAGGCCGCTTTTCGGGCCGCCGTCATCTGTAACTCCTATATCAATAGTCTGTGTATAAGTCGTAAAATCAACTGTCGCTGCTGCGTCAGGGTCTCCTATATCGTCCCAGGCCGTTGCGCCGCCTCCTGCGTTTGCCACCCAGGTCAAAGTTCCGGCGCCGTCTGTCTGTAGAACTTCCGTGTTATCACCATCGTCGGGCGGCAGGGTATAGATTGTGCTGGCGGCAAGGGCAGGAACCATAAAAGAAGCAAAGTGAGCACCGTCATCGGTATCTTCGAGAAGCGTTAAAACCCCTGCCGTAGCAGCGGCATTGCCTACCGACAAGTTGGCGTTGGCAATGATATTACCCGTGAACGTCCCGCCGTCAGCGAGATTTATTAACGCCTTATCTGCTATCTGTGCATCAAGCTCGGCAAAATCATCAAGCTCCGTTTCATAAAGAAGGGCTGCTGTGTCTGATAAATCTGTAGATGCGAGTGTCAAGCCCGAACCGCCACCTGAAAACTCTGTGGCCGCCAAAGTGCCGCTCGTAGCATCGTAGGTTAATGCCGCATCCGTCTTCGGCGTATCCGTACCGACAGCGGTTCCGGTCAGAACTACGTAATCACTGGCATAAGTGCTATCAACTGTAGTAATTTGGTCAACGCCACCTGATAAACCTGAATCATACACTGCCCTTGTCATATCGCCAGCGCCACCAGCCACCCACGTAAAGTTAGTGCCAGCGTGGTTGTACGACAAAAGATAATCGTCTGTGCCCGCATCGGCAGCGTTAGTTGTATTGAGTGCTGGTTCCTGAATGGTATCGTCTTTAATATCAGCATCTATAACAGAAGCATTAGTTAATTCGCCTTCAGCTATATTTCCCCAGATTACTGTACCATCAGTATCTAAGTCGGTCATATCGCCCCAGTCGATACTATCATTGTCTATAGTATCATTGCCTATCTGCTCTCCATCAATCAAGTCTGCACCATTGTCGATTCTATTCGCACCAAAAGAAAAGGCTGTAGTGGTAGCTACCGTTATCCCCGCATTACCCGTAACTAAGTCTGAAAACTGTGTCTGCGGTGTGCCGTCACTGATTACATCTATTGTCAGTGTCCCAGCCTCTATAATACGGAAAGTTACCTGGTCATCTGTGCTATTACCTAAAAGGAGCTGGTCAACATCGTCCTCAGCATCCGCCGTTACAAACTCTGCTAAAGCTCCGTCTGTCGGGTTGCCCGTACCCTGTGAAACTCTAAAGAGACTAATATCAGCAAACGCTCCGGTTGCCTGTATCTCAAAAAAGTCCGTAGCAGTTGTTTCGGTTATATATGTCGCCGTTTCAGTGTCTTGAAATGTTATTGAACCCGCAGCGGCAGGGTCACCTATGTTCTCGTAAGTAACCGACAGACCTGTTATCCCTGCTCCGCCGCCAACATATTCGGTAGCCGTTACTGTGCCGGTCGAAGGATTGTAATAGAAGTCGCCAATATCGGCTTCCAGATTCACCGGGCCAGCGGCGTCTGTCGTAAACACAATATCCTGGTTGTCGTTAGTGGCGTCATCATCTGCCAACGTAACCGTAGTCGCCAACGTTGCTAAGTCAATAGTGATAGTATCCGGTACATCACCATCCGCTAAAACTCTAAAAGCCGGATTAGCGGCAGCGCCGTTTGATTCAAGGAACGTACCATCGGCACCGAGGGTTATTTCAATAACATCGCCAGCAGCGTCGCTATGCCACATCCGCCAAGCGGTTTCAAAATCGAAGTCTGCAAACGTACAGTCCGCCCAGTCGATAGAATCATCGTCAATCGTATCGTCTTGTATATTCTCTCCGTTCAAAGCTGTTAATGCCGTACCTACACCCGAAGTAATCGTGCCAAGAATAGGTGTAACCAAGGTAGGTGATGTCGCAAAACATAAAGCGCCTGTGCCTGTCTCATTCGTCAGGATAGCAAGTAATTCAGCAGAAGTATCTATCATATCGAAAAGATTTAGTGCTGTAATCTTGCGTGATAAAGGCGCTCCGGCAGGGTCGTCCACTACATAAAAAACATCTGAGCTGTCAATGGCCACTAACTCTGCCAAGTCCTGCAATTCGGTGTCTGCGGCCTGAACAGTTGCCGACAATATCAATACAATTAGTAAGATTTTTTTCATTATCGTATCAGTAAAAAACTGGCTCCATCATCTAATAAGAGTTTACTGGCTCCATCATCCAACAAAAGGACATCAGTAACCGCCCACGTACTCAAGGCGGCACGTTTCCAGGTATTAGCTGCTATGCAAACGTATATATAACTGGCATCGTAGGTTATCGTTCCCGCAGTTCCAGCAGCTAAAGCTGTAGCGGGTGGATTAGAACCAACCATAAGAACATCAGTTGTGACATTACCATTGGTTAAATCAATAACTAAACCATCATTCCAAATAACATTGCCGCCTTGAGCGATGCCACTATCGTATCTGAAACGCAATAAATCATTATTTTTATGGATACGGGCATTACTACCTGCATCCGAGCTTTTCCATCCAACAGCATCAAGATAAGCGTCAAATACAATAGATATGCTGTCATGCAAAAAAGGGAGAATTTGCATAGTAGGATAAATGTCTTCTGTTGTTTCAAAGACTACGTGCGGACCTATGGCTGATGAGTCTTCTCCTTTAATCTGCAATTTTGCAAAACCAACATCCCCCGGAGTCGCCGTTCCTATACCTACACTATCTGCATAACCCGCAACATTCGCCACAAGGGTAGTGGTATCGACTATGAGTACGCCGGTATCCACCGTACCAGCCGTCGTGAAACCCGCCGCCGTTACTGTCCCTGTGGTAGTATCATCACCATCGTTTATCAGGAAAGCATCGTCAACATTAAGAGTGTCATTTACCAATGTTATATTAGTTCCAGCGACAAGATTTGTGTAATCTGAAATGTCTATATCCGTACCATGCCACGTACCAGCCGTAACGATACCACCTGTGGCTATGAAAGTGCCATCGGTTAAAACAACACCCTCAAGAGTACCTGAGAACGTACCGTTAACCGCCGATGTGATTGAACCGCCAGTTATGTTTAATATCGTATCGGTAAGAGTAACCCCCGATATGCTGGTAAAACCAGATAGCTCACTACCAGCCCACAATGCTGTGCCATCGGTAAAGGCATCGCCGTATATGTACCGCCACAGCAAGATTGCAGAACCTATATCAAGCGAGCTATCTGCTGTAGGTAGTTGGTGAGACGTATAGACATCAGCATAAGTTGTGCCGTAGCAAGAAAAAACTAAGAACAAAATTATAACCACTTTTCTCATACAGGTAAACCGAAATAGCCAGCGAATGTCCACGTACCAAGAACTAATTGCACTTGACGTTCCCAATTATCCCCGACTTGTATCAATCTCCATGTCCCTATCGGGTAACTGCCATCTGCATTTTTAAGTTTTGAATAAATCGCTTCACCATCGACTAAATCTAAAGCGTAATTTGCTGCTACTGTTATCTTCTCCAAAAGCCCCTGTAAGGTCTTTACCAGTTCACGCCATTCATCTGCAATTTTAGCAGGATCGCCACTTAACAGGGCATCTTCGTCAAAAGGTATCTTTACATCAGTATCAATTCTTTCAAGTGTCATAAGTCCAACCTCCCCGCCGAATCGAAGTACGGCAATATCGCATGTATTTTGGGAGTATTGCCCTTTTCAGTGTGCGTTATTTCTACCTTGTGAAAATTGCCTATCTCACCATCACAGAATATCCACACCCAGAAATTATCGTTAGAACCATTGCAGGATATTGTCTTCGTCTTGTAGGCGGTAGTTGAAGTGTTCTTATACATAGAGGCTAAAAACGAATCGGTAGGAACGTTATCTACCAAAAACCCTATCTTCTCACAGGCCACCTTGAGTCCTTTATCTACAAACGGGTTCAATTCAATTGATTCAGCCTTAATTTCAATCTTGCCATTATCATCGTCAGTGCCGTCGTACTCGCCATCAGCCCACTTATAGACCCTGCTATTCCGGCATCCTATTAGAGTGTAAGGTTTGGGAGTTCCGAGTACAGCCCTTGAATCAACGGTAATCGCGCTTATTAAAGCACCGTCAGCAGCCACGACATCATCAAGCTCGGCCATCGTAGGTACTTTCTGGCCGGTGAATCCACCGATACAATTCAAGAAAAATGTCTGTGTGGATTTGTGTATCGTCCAGTTGTTCTCCATAATGTTGTAATCGAGAATCCTGTCGATAGTTGAAGAGGCTGAATCCGCAAACGTAAGTAACAAATGCCGCTCTTCCTTCTGGACATAGCCATAAACAGAACGGATATAGACATCGTTAAACTCCTTGAGAATGTCTCTGATGTTCGGAATGTCCAGGTCTTTTATCTTAAAGCCATCGTAAAATACGATGTTCGTAGCGCCAACTGCGGCCAAGCCATCCTTCATCTCCGTTCCTGAGTATGGCGACCTGATAAGTTCGGTCGTAGTCACTCTGTCCCACTTAAAGGGAATATCAGAATTGCCAGTCGATTTGATTTCCCACAACGTACCCAAATCACCCCCCTGCGTATAGACCGCTATGTTTTTACCAACGTAGCCAGCCGCACATATTCGCTCCGAAGTAGGAGCATCAACATTGCCACCGCCAGCAACGGAAAAGACCGTCTGGAGAACAGGGCTATATCGACAGCGTTGCGGAAACCAATCGCCATGCTCGACAGTATCCAGAAGCAACATCCTATCGTCTTTGATAAACATGAATCTGCAAGTATTGATATGATTAGCGGCAATATCATCATCTATATGGACATTGAACGGAACAACCGGATTAGTCCTGCCCGGCCATTGATATATCTGGTCAACATTATTGACCATATAGCCAACGCCCATCCAGTTGCAGAAATGAAAGAAGTCCGATGGTGAACCTGTGAAAATATCCACCGGAGCGCCCAAGACGCTCGATATGTCCGTCATAGTAGCATCAACAGGGTTGTAGAAGTTACATCTACCTGTATATGCTCCAGCCATACCCTTACTGTCCATTATCAATAAGCAGGGCATACCATTCTTGACATAAGATTTAATCCCTACAATAGACGTAACTGTTTGTGCAACGGCTCCGTGTTTCATCTGAGCGAACAGACTGAATCCAAGACGTTTCTCCAAGACCCCTTTGTTGACGTGCATATTCTCAAGAGTAGGAAAAGCGTCGGGGGGACTAAGCCAAGGTTCTAATCCAATCGATTTGGCTGTTTTGAATCCAGAGATAAGAAATGGCTGATACATTAGTTATCGCTTCTCGATATTTCCTGCCAGTCAGTACCAGAATAAATCAATGTAAGTACATCACCATCTCCCAAAGCAAAATTGGCATTGCCTACAAGATTGAAAAAGGTAGCCCCGTCCACAATTGTCGTATTCCCGCCATCGGCACCGACAAGAATTAGCAAGGAGCCGTCTAAAGGAGCCGTGCCTGCTGCATAGAGAATATCTGTTACATTGGTAGCGCCAACATTAGCAGTCACAAAATAAGAACCACTACCTATATATGGCGTGGCTCCGGTCGGTAATGTTAATGGTTCCAGTCGTGCCAAACCGAGCATTGGACGTTCAAGATATGTATAAGAATCCGCCCCCATCACATCCGTATTTATGAAACTTGTAGGGTCGGTTGTTGCTGATGCCGCAATCGTTAAGGCCGCCGTATTACCATAAGCTGTTACTCTTGTTGAAACCGGCAATGCTACTGATGTAGTCGGCGTAAAACTGCCGGTTACAATAGTAGTACCAGCAGCAGCATCATAAACATAATTACCAATTAAAACGAGCCGATAAGAAGGACTTGCTCCCGGACTATCAATAACAAAAGCGTTTGACCTTGTACCTTTAAGAAGTGTGTTACCGATGAAAGTAACCGTTCCTGCGGCGTTGCCTAAACCGGCATTGTCAGTCCAGTTACCATCGACTATTGGAACCGCATCCGCATTAGTAACTATACAATGAGTGTTTTCAACGTGACAACCAATAAAGTTAATTGATGCCGCTTCTATGTGCCATAGTAATACCTGATTGTATTCAGCGTTTAAGCCATATACGTTTAAGGTATTGCCCCCATAAAAAATTGCGTATATACTGCCATAAATCCGTCCGTTGATTATGGTAATATCGTTACACTGGGGACTTATTCGATAACCATAATTATACAAGTCGGCATAACCAACACCGGCAGGATTCGTTATAGTGACGTTCTCGAAAACAGATGAAACTAAATATCCAGTACCTACCGCACTTATCGCTTCACCGCCGCCAATTCTTATGCTAACATCTTTTAACTTCAAACCTGACGTCCAATCACATCTCAATATTACATTAGCTCCGCCGACATTCAAATTCTCCAAACAGATATTTCTGATAAGCGGGCCGGTGCTATATGTTGGCGTTGCGCCGTGAACATCTATTAAAGTATTGTTCATATTAGCTTGAATCTTAGGGAATGTTCTGGCGTGCCATGTCGAACTTATGCCTATTATATCCACAGGCGCAAGAGTATCAGAAGCAAGAACCAATGGAGCAGTAATAAGATAAGTTCCGGCAGCGCCGTAAGGGAAAAGTAAAGGTACGCCATTAGTCCTCGCTACCACTATAGCCCTTTGAATTGCCACTGTATCATCGGTAACTCCGTCTCCGGTTGCACCATAATACCTGACATCAATCCAGGGACTCATGGTTATAATATCAACAGCATTAACATCAAATACGCCGCCACCGGCAAGGTCAACACCCAAAACAACTTCGAGAGCATCCCAGTTATTCCGTATGAATCCCGCCGCAGCGTTCCAAACAGAATTATCCGCCGGTAGAGTATTGTCCCAACCAGCAAAACAGAGACTTGAACTCATTAACATAAACAGGATTATAATGATAATCATTTCAATCAATTTTGTTTTCATCTCTGGTATCTCCATTTTGTTACTTCGTAAATGTTTCTGGCTTCAACAGCAGACAATATTCTATTGAAGAGCATAAAATCATCCATCGAACCATCGTAATAATTTCCACCAGAAGCCTCCGAACCTAAATATAAAGTATTACCGGCATCAGAAGTACGAGTATCGTTAGGTGTGCCTGTCTCGGTTACAACAACCGCAAGACCGTTGATGTAAACTAAAGGGTTATTCGCTGTGGCATCGGCATTATAGGTAATGACTACGTGTTGCCATACATCAACTATCATATCTATAGGGAACGTCCACTCGCCATCTACCCCATCGGTCACCATGTGAAATTCCAACGTGGTGTCGGAACCTGGACAAAATAGACGCCATCCTTCATTGCCATTCCTTGACTTATCAGCCACCCTGCCATCATTAGTTGGGCCTTGGCTTTCAGGTCTCAACCATGTAGAGAGCGTACCGCCGCCATCGAAAACATCATCAATAACCGCACCACTACCTGCGTTTATTACACCAGAGGTAAAATCAAATCCTGGATACTCCGGCGTAACGAACCCTGCTGATGTGCCTTGATTCTCGTTAAGCGAATAATCAAAGACTGTATTAGTGGTCATAAAACCATCCCACATTTTGTAATGGAATACTAAACCTACCGAATTAACCTGTGGATGCAAGGGACGTACAAATGTTACTCCTGCCCCTATATAAACGGCATAGACAGTAATGGTTATTGATAAAACCAATAAGACTATTAGAACCTTTTTCATATCAAATACCTCGTAAAGTGACTACAATCTCTCCACCGCCGACTCCAAATGGTATAGATGGCCCCATCCAAACTTTTATGTTTTCTGTTACAGGCTCGAAAATGCTGTAAGTGCAAGTCCCGCCCGCAGCCTGGTCTCCGGAATCGAATATTATATGTTCGGCGCTATCTCCTATTTCAACCTCAACGTCAGCCCCGGTTTTGCTTTGTGGTATTTCAAGGATTACTGTTATTATTACCCCGTTTACAGGAATCGTTATCTTCGTATCGGCATCATCCTCAGCAGTCCACGTGCCTGTAATCACAAATTCCCAAACTGGCTTTATTAACGGTTCCTGGTTCCTTCGCTCTACCCAGCTTGTCAAAACAGCCGACTCGTTACCTGCTGCATATAAAAGAGAACAAGTAGCCAATATAATTAGAACCGTTGTTTTTTTCATATCAGATACCTCGAAGAGTAACAATTTTTTCCGTCACGGCATCGCCAGAAAAGGTAGATGGCTCTAAGATAATGTCAATAGTTCCCGTCAAAGGTTCGTAAACATCAAAAACATGCGTAGCGTTTTCCGCTACCTCCGTTGAATCAAAGATTGTGTTATCGCCGTTGTCTAATATTAACAACTGCTCCGTAGTTCCGGTAGTAGTAGTGAGTGGAATTTCCAGTATCACTTTCAACAAAATGCAGTTGATTGGAAGCGCTTCCGTTTTCGCTAAAGTATCATCAGCATCGTATGTAAACGTAATAACGCGCTCCCAGGCCGGCTTTATCAGCGGCTCCTGATTTCTTCTTTCTACCCAGCTCGTTAAAACAGATGTTTCAGTCGCCCACAAAACCGCACCGATACACAGTAGAATCAGTAGTACAATTAGTGACTTTCTCATTTTCTTGCCCCTTTCTTGTGTTCTCCACACCAATATTCTTTTCTAACAGTAGGAAACTCATCTACTGTATGCGCACCTTTCCCGTCCTGATTCGGTGGAAATCTTCGACAGGTTCCCACGCTTCCGACAGGTTCAAAGAATTTACAATTTTCACAATTCATAATAATTCTCCTAAAAAGATGGTTCAGCTACGCGCCCACGCATAGACAGCCGTTTCTTTGTTTGTATTGATTTTAACATATAATCCGCAAGACTGAAGTTTGGTGTGCCTGTAAGCTCGGCTATCCTTGCCTGCCCGCCCCTCGGTGCCAGATACATAATTGCAGCGCCCATAGCAATCGCTGGCCCCTGCTTCATATCGGCAGGAACGGAAGCATCAGCCGCTAATGCAATCGGCCTGTTCATCTCCGAGGCGGCCTTAAACTGGTAAGTGTCATCTGCTTTCGGGCGTAGGAATAACTTGTTATTGATAACCAAAGCACCAGACGGTTCTCCCCTTTTGGCAGGGTCGCCGTCAGTATAAGTAGCCGTTACCGTACCCCCCGTAGCAAGGTCTGTTGTGCCAGGTATGAATCCAGCCGCAGCCGTTTCTATCACGGTAACAAAACCCATATAAGCCGTATCACTACCGGCATTGGGTAGTCCGGCAATCGCCAGCCCTGGCGAATCGTAGCCAGTTGCATTATCATCGGCCTCGTTGATTGTGATTGTGCCGTCAGATTCTATCGTTAGAGAGAAGGCACCATACTTGTTCTGGGGAACCGTGCTAAGACCGATAAAGGTATTCTCGGCACTGGCCTTGGCATAAGACTGGCCTTGTATATCAAAACTAAAAGCTGCGTTCAAGACCTTAGTAGAATCAACGGAACCTATGGCAATTCCTGGGGCGGTGATATATTGTTCGTCATCAGGATAACTTTGAAAGAAGTAATTTTTGTCTTGATAAAACGTAATCTCCGCGCCGTTTATCGTCATAGGCTCCATTAGTTTTACTATCGTCTGAGCCAGACTATACTCGCCGTTGTCCGTTGCTATCGCTGCCTGTGTGAACCAGTCGTCAAAGTTGGTGACGAGAGCATCTTCGGGGAAGTAGTTTACGTAGTAGTCGTTTATCAGAGCATCAACGTCAACATCAGCAATATCGGATACCTGTGTTCTGCCGGTCAGTTGCCGCCAACGAGTCCTTATCTCGGAACGCTTCCAAGTTAAATCAGCCATAATTCTTACCTCGTTAAAGGCAAGCGGTAGCCATTTTGGAGAAAAAGATGACTACCGCTGCCTATATAAATTATGGTGTTACTACTGGTGGTGCGGCATTACCAGATGTACCAAGTATTGCCCATCCAACAGTATTAACAAAAATGCACGAAACTGTATCACCAGCATCGGCAAGGTCAATACTTGTCCAACCCGCTGCTGTTGCGGGAGTCAATACACCGTTACCGCCATCGACTACATGATTGATAACTATTACCTGACCATCTTGGCCGTCTGCCAAAGTCAAGGCTTCGGCACCACCAACGCTTGTATAGGCAACATAAACATGAGTGACAGGTATAGCACCAGCACCAGCACCATAAGTCGTACCACCTGCGGGCGCATATACAACATCTCCGTCATCATTAGGTAATGTCAGAGTTTTGTCGGCCACTGTAGCATCATTAGCTGTAAGGATTGTCTCAAAGGCGTCTAAGGTTCCTTCAAAAATAAGTTGGTTTGTACCGCCTGTTACTGAGTTTGCTATTTCCGGCATATTAGTTGCCAGCGTCGAAGCCATAACGGAAACTGTCTGTGCTACACCATCAGGAAGCGTCCAGATAATATCAGCCGTAGGGTCTGTAGCAGTAATTATGGCCTCGTGAGCATCTACTCCGGCACCTTCAAAGATTAACTGGTTAGTGCCGCCCGTAACAGAGTTGGCTATATCAGGATAATTAGTCGCAAGGGTCGAACCCATAATCGCAAGAATATCAGTACCACCATCAGGAAACGTCCAGGTAATATCTGCTGTAGCGTCCGTGAAGGAAATGATATGTTCAAAGCCGCCCGCAGCCGTCCCGGTGATATTCCATACTTCAGTAGCCGCACCGTCAAAGACCTTGGTATCAACAGAGGTAAAAGTCATAACATCAGCCGCCACTAACGTAATATCGCCGTTATCCGCATTGGCAGCGGTAAGGACTATAGGGCCGTTGGTAGTATCGACATCAACGCCTGAAATAGCGCCAGTAACGTCAAGATTGAAAGCATCGAGAGCAGCGGCTTCTGTAGCTACAATCTGAACTGAACCGCCGGTATTGGTGATTACAATATCCTGTCCGGCCTCACCGACGGCATCAATATCAATACCGCCAGCCGTAGAATCAATGTTAATAGCGTCTGTCGCATCCTCTGAGGCTGAAAGTCCTATAGAGCCTAAAGCAGAAGTAAGAACAATATCACTTGCGGCTCCGGCGTTATCAATTGTAATACCTAAAGCGGCGTCAATATCTATTCCACCGGCTGTACTAGCAACTGTAATAGAATCTGCACCTTCTCCCTGCGTGTTGGTGACTACAATCGTTTCGGATGTGCCGCCATTCGTTGTCAATGTAATGGCAGCCGCAGCGTCTTCTGTAGCTGCAATATTGACCGAACCGCCCGTATTAGTAATATCAATATCCTCGGCGGCACCGGCAGCATCAGCCCGAATATCAATACCACCTATGGTAGATTGTATCACTATGGAATCAGCGGTGTTTTCTACTGACGTTATAACTATCGACTTAACAGCGTCAACGTCAATACCACCGGCAGTAGCCCTTGCTATAATCGCATCATCGCCAGTACCGGCAGAACGCAAATCGAGAGTTGCGTTAAGAGCGCCTGTAACCTGAACGAGAAGGTCGTCAGCGTCTTGGTTGGCAGCAAGGGTGATTTGTGAAGCGGCGGAATCAAAATAGATATTGCCAAGACCATTAGCATCGTCAACCACGCCATACTCAAGAGTGTCTATGCCCGTATCTGTGGCTAATGTGAGTGTGTTACCATTAAAGGCAAAGCTGAACTCCTCGGCGTTCTCGATAAACTCAATCTCATTATCTGTGGTGTTGTTAATTACGCCGTCGTTTTCCAGTGTAATATCGGTAGCACCAACGTCAAGACCGACATACGTACCAACGCCAAGATAAGACACATACCAAGTATCAGACGTACCTCGAATATCGTAACCGGTAACACTATCAATCTGGACAGCAGTAACAGTTGCGAGGTCGGAATTTTGGTCAATAACCAAAACGTCAGGGTCGGAAGTAGTATCGTTGCTAACAAGAATCAACGCTGGATTAGCAGCAGCAAGAGGAACAGTCAATGTGACCGCTGTGGCATCTACGGTTATTGCCTCGCTGAGATTGTAAGCTGCATCAAGACTATTACCACCAGCAGCAGCTATGGTCGTCCACGCCAAACCGTCAACGGATAGCATCAAGGCATTAGCAGTAGTATCGTACCAAACCCTGCCCTCCGCAAGTGGCGGTGCATTTGCCGGTAAAGTAGGAGTGAACAGGTATGAGTCGCTAATCATTGTACCCGTAACGTCTCTCAGGTATGTCGCCAGCATTTCGGGGTTAGATGCAATCTCGTAGGTAATGTCAGTCGGCACATAGGCCGCGTACACAGCACTCGTATAACACAAGCCCGCTATAGCTGCCACTAACATCAAAACTGCAAGAACTCTTGTAAGTGCAAATCCTTTCTTCATAGTACGTCCTTTCTTTTTCGGTTTTGCCTTTGGAAGAATTGGAATTGGAATTGGTAACTCTATTACGTCTTCCACTTTGGGAACCACTATGGGTTCCAGAGCTTCTACCCTTTTTGAAAGTTGAAGTATCTTTCCTTCCATTTGTTCCTGATTGGCAAAAACCTTGTTAAACAGTCCACAGATTTCCTCTGTAGAGTCGCATTGGTCGAATGTTACATTTCTCATTTTATACTCCCTTTATTTGTTCATATTGATTACTTGCTCCTTGGTTACAACCAACTGAAGGAGAAATCTCGGCTTGATAATAGGAATGTTGCCTCCTATCATGCCGGTTACAGGGTCGTGTACCGCTTTGTGCGTTACGTACGTCAACTTCTCAAGATGCTCGTACACACTAAACGGCAACTTCACAGCTTCGCCGGGGAAAAGGTGATACTTTGGACACTTTCTAAAACCGTTGGGATTACCATACTTCTTGCCGTCCTTGGTAAATGCTGGCCCGTACATGCCCCGCTTGCCTGAATATGCAAACTCAATATCCGTTTCTGGACTTTCCAGATTGAAGAACTTGACCTCTATCATCGGGTCATCTTTGCTGATAGTCATAGCAAGGGATTCCGCATTTCTTTGTTTCGCATTACTTTTTTGTTCGGCAATCCTCTTGATAATACTCTCCCTGATGGTTTTTTCGCTTACTCTGCCGTCAACCTGATAACCCAACTCGTCCATTTTTTTAACCAATTGAGTCCTGTTCATACTCTCAAGTTGTTTTTCCAGAGGCAACGATTCTGTTAGGTCGCTCTGTACTGGTTCCATTATTTCTTGTTCCATAATATCCATAGTCCTTTTCTCCATTAAAGTTAAAGTATGGGGCGAACAACAAAGCCCGCCCCGTTAAGTTAATAGTTAAATCAACGCATGTGTTCACCGAAGGTCACAGGATTCTCTACATCGGCATCGCCCATGAAGTTAAACCTGTCGTGCTTTTGGGCATCGAAGACCCAATACTCGCCATCAATGCTAAGAGTTGCACCAATCGTAAAACCTTTGACTCCACGCCTTACGGTTCTTTCCTCGCGGCAAATCCACTCGTCGCCACTGGCCGCTACTGTTCTGCCACCTAAAGTTGTTCCCCACGTCGGTTCTGCACCTGATGCTCCACCTGAAGCAACAACGCATTCATAAACAAAACCGTTATGGGTAGTAGGTCTGACAGCACTACCTAATACCTCTACGCCTGCCGTCAAATCTCTGGCTACATAGGTTGTAAGAACATTGTAGTCAAGGCACGTCGGAGCCGGTACAACACCATCGGCATCAGGAGCGGGAAGCAAAACCGAGTTGATTGCTGTGTTATAGGGTATGAACCCCAGAGCAGCACTCGCAAGAGGAACAGGGGCAACATCTACTTGATACCCATACATTCCAGTTAAAGCCGCAGCGTGTTCATAAAGAACCCTATACCATTTATAGTGTACTTCCGTTCCACCTAAAGCCTTGATTAGCTGAATGAAGTCTGGAATGAAACCACACTCTACATTTGTAGCAACGCCATTGGCCGCTATGAGTTTTCCGCTTACTATTTCAACTGACATAATTTATCCTTTCTGGCAGTTAGCCGTTAAAAGTTCGTGCATTGCAGAACGTGGATGAATAAATCGTTGAGGATTCTGGCTACCTGCCACATTTTCCAGCCAACCGTCGCACGTTGGTTTAGCGGGTCTGTAGTTCCACCGGAACCGAAACCTTTGATAATCGCCTGGGCATTGCCACCGTTTATATCAACCGTACCATAGGCTCGCTGACCTATGATAGGACAAGAATATGTGCCTGCTGCAACGTAGCCTTGCGTGGTCGTCAACCAGCGGACGTTGCCGGTCGAACACCACTCGGCTTCGTCAACGCCCTGTTGAGCGGCATAATTGGATACGTTCTTGTATCCGGCTACGCCCTCAAGGTCGTTTTCAAGGTCAATGTCTGCCATCGCCCAGTAAGACGGACGAATAGGCGAGGTCCCCTGACCCGTACCAGCCCTGACAAGTCTGGTCATATAATCGGCATCGTTAGTACGTAGAGTTTGTCTAACGGCGTCAATGTCAATCTTATTCAAATACGTCACGACCGGAGCGCCGTTTGCACAAAGCGTACTCGAAGCCGAAGCAACCAAGGTATCGCGGGTAAGCTGGTCAATAGTATTTAACATCTGGTCGTTTTGACGAGTGACCTCAATTGTGATATTGGGGTCTTGAACAGTCAAATCGACAACATCGGTAATCGTGGCAAAGTCACCGTACTGACTGACCGTAGCCAGTACATCGACCTTGCTCTGCCTGTGACCGTTGGGGGTAATACCTTCGGTCAGCGGGGTTGTTGCGGCATCGTACCTGTTGTATCGCCGCATCTTGATTGTATTGCCGGACTTTCGGGCAATACTGAACCTCTGTGAAAACTTGTTAAAAATGTACTTCGGAGTCGGCGGCTGTAAAAGCGTCCTTTGGTATGACATATTTATAGCCGGGTCGACTTCGTTAGTAGTCGTTAATGCGTCTGGCATTGTAGTACCTTTCTACCCGCTACAAAGCCTTGTCCATTATCTTCTGATTCTCGGCCAAGAACTCCTCATCAGTCTGAGCGGCTCGTCTTGCGGCATTGTCAAGTGTGCCGCCACCTTTGGCGCCACTTATCGACATCTGTTTGTTGGCCGCGGTAATTGCGGCTACTGCTTTCTCAGCAGCTTTCGTATCAGGTGCTTTTGCCTTCTCAGCTACATCTTTTAAGTATTGAGGGTCATTGCGAGCAATCTCATAAGCCAGAACAGCCTTGTTGGGACTATTCTGCAGGGCATTGCCTAAAGCGGGATTTCCTTTTAATGCTCTTAATAACGGTGGTGCGTATTGAAATTGGCCTCCCGGCCCGTTTACGCCCACCACTTCTGCATAATCAGGATGTGAATTTACAAAAGACTGCTCAGACTGCTGGCCGGATGTAATCATTAACATTGCTTCTGTTATCTGCAATGTCTCTTGCGGCGTTGCCATATCAAGGTCGATACCCAGTTGCTTCGCTATGGCTTGATGTAAAGCCGTTTGCTTTTGCGGTTGGGCCGGAGCCTGCTGGCTCATAAGCGCCACTTGATCACGTGCGTTCTGTAATTCGGCCTCCGCAGCCTGGCGCTTTTCACGTTCAGCTACAGCGGCAGCCTTTAGTCCTTCTACTTCCTGATTCTCCACGGCGGCTGGAGTCCCTTTTTGAGGAACGCCCTCTGGAGGAATTACGCCCGGTTCCAAGTTGGCGGCACTTGGGTCTATTGCGCCCTTTACTTCTGGTTCCATCGTTTTTTCTCCTGTTGACCCGGCGACGGTCACATTACGCCCGTTACGCCCGTTACGCCCGGCGGCGGCAATAAAAAAAGCCCCTGCCTTTCCAGAACACAATGTTCCAGAAAAACAGGGGCCATTATTTGGTTTACCCTAAATTTATCTTAACTTGTCAAGCCGAGATTGCCAATACGTGAATAGAATCATCTAAGATTCTGGTTGCGTGCCACATTTTCCAGTTAATTGGTTCTATTCCATCAGTTAAAGGCATCGCAGGAGCCTCTAATTTTGCGTACCTACGCCATCTAATTTTCTTTGGTATTTTTGGCGATATTTTCGCCTTTGGTTTTGGAAGTACTGGTAAAACCAAAACACCAAGAACAGATTTTAGAAAAGTTCTACGCTTCATACTATTCTTTGGGGTCTAATAATATTCCAAAATATGCACTTTGATATTTGATTTCATTACTACCAATATAAAACAAGTAACCATAATTGCTCATGACGCTACTAAGCCAATATCCAATAATGAAGGCAATGATTATAAAAAACCTATATTTCCATTTATCCATCTTTTTCTCCGATTACTCTTTCGGTCGCACCTTTTCTCTAAACATAGGTCGGCGCATCCCTACGGATTGCTGTTGTAATGATTGACAATACGGTGCAAACATCTCGCGAAGAAAATCTCGTTGCCTATATTCTGTCAACTGTCTCTCCAATTCAGCGTTTTCTTTTCTTAGCGATTCATTTACTATATCATTAAATAATCTACACATATTACTCCTTCGGTCGCACAAAACCGTGCAATACTAACTTGTATATAGCCTTCTTTTGCTCAGGATGCAAGTGAAATTCAAAACTTCCGATAATATTCGGAAATATCTCTCTTACTAACCTGTGAGCATTCTCGATTTTTCTCTCGTCCTCTTTATTTACATCTACGGTCATTTCCTTCGTCCGCCTTTTTTACGACCTCTCTTGCCACCTTTTTTTCCACCTTTGCACGGCATAATTACTCCTTGAAGAAATAGATTTTTGTTCCTTTAAAATAAATACTGCCAAATTGAAGTCGGCACAAGATACCAACCATCTCGATAACTATGCGAATCGTAACGATGTCGATTCCACATCTTTAGACAATGCCTCAAATTGGGTTTGCAACAACTGCCGGTTCCTATAAACCGAACCTTTGGCGTATAACACCACGCACTACGCTTGTTACCGTAGTAAGAACCTCCAAAAAAGAACCTATATATGAATTTCAATTGCAACATATCAATTATTTGAACTCCATACCAACGGAGCGCCACGAGACGACTTCCAAATGAACTTGCTCGCCTCGCCCATCTGCGTTCCGTAAATTATCGGTTTGTCTGGCGGTAAAATGTATTCGCACCGAGCTTCGCCAATTCTATTGTTAATCCGCCATAAAGACGTACTCAACATCGGAACCATCGGCGGCCTGTCCATAAGAACAAGCCTGTTGTGAATCACAAACTTGCCCTCTAAGTCTATCGTACATATGCCCTGCTTCCCCTTGTTTATCAAACTATTGTTCCGAACAGACGGTGGTCCCAAATATCTATCGTTCATTATTACCAGTATGTAATAAATCCGAGGATGGTTCTCTTTGGCCATTATGACCTTAGTGAGTACCTTGTGAAGCTCATCTGTGAGCCATAATGTCACGTCTTTGGTTATTTTAGGCATACGTTTTCATATCCTGTCTGTTATGACATTCTCGGCACCAGTAATCTCCGCAAGTACATTTCGCATCATAATGAATATACTTCGGCTTAGAATCAAGACACCTTTTTGCCTTATTCAATTTCAACCAACAACAAGTTTGATTCAGAGGGTCGTCTGTGCCGTGACATCCAAGGCCACCATAGTTGACACAATCTTTTTTCTCACAATCAAGTCTTGCTTTCACGATTTCGCCTCCGGAGTATATTTCCAACCAATAGTCCAATGTTCAGGAATAACAATTGTTGTGCCTATTTTGTCTTTTGTAAGTCCGAACATTTCGTAATTATTATCTTCTACTTTTACACTACGAGCTTCCCAATGATGTTTTATCCATACGACAAGATGCCTAAGTTTTTCTGGTATGAATTTTTCCACTTGTCGCATTAGAAGCGATTTCGATACCTCAAATGTTTCATCACCATCATCAGTTAGCGTATGATAGTCACCATATTGGTCTGCTTTGTTAAACACTAAAGTAGGTTTTATCCCCTCTTCAAGGTCTTTGACGTATTTATCTATTTCATCTTTGTTCACAATTTCGCCCATTCTTTTCTTAAAAATAATAGAACTGCAAGGCCTGGATTTTTGATACCAGCATCTTTAGCTATATCAAACAAATAAGATACAAACGCCACTAAATCCATCTCCTTTATTTGTTCAGTAGTTTTCTTTTTCACGATTTCGCCGTTACCTCTCTGTTCTGTTGTTTTATCTGCTCAAACTGCAAACCCAAACCGACTAATTCCAACATTTTACTGGCACCCATATCGTTTATCTCAGCTATGACCTTAACTCTGTTCAAGGCCGCATCGGATATGTCCTCGACAGCTTTTGCCCTCTGTGCCTCGGCTATGCCCCTGTTAGCGAATATCTCGCCCTTGACACGCTCAATCTCCAACATTTGAGCCATATCCTGCTTCTGCTTCTGTTCCTGTGCCTGTTGTGACTGCTGCTGCTCGTACTGCTGAATCATTTTCAATAGTTCTGGTTTACCCGCTATCGGGGCGTTCTTCAATAGCATCGAGAGCATAAACGGCGGCACCGGCTGTTTCAACCGAATCAACATCTCCGTCAATTGAACCAGATCGGCATAAAACATATTCTTCTGAGTATCGGTTATTACGCCCTCGACGGTAGCACAATCATATTTACCGAACTCCCGACTCTGGAACTGCGGCGACGGCTCCTGATTGAGTATTCTCTGAACCTTATCGAGAGGATATTGCTGATAGAGCCTCAACAGCTTTCGCCCTATTGTCTTTTGACTCAATGCCAGATTGCGGAATATACCCTTCATCCCTATAAGACCGCCGGCGACCCTTAACTTGGCTAAATATCCGGCGATTTGTGGATTGCCGCCCTCTGCCTGCCCGGTCATTTCTTCGTTAATGCCAGCCGATTTATACATCTTGCGAACGGTCAAGTCCTCGAATTGGAACATACCCTGTGGAATGTCGGGGATTACTCTGTCCCTTATTCTTTCTAATTTGCCCTCTTTCAATAATCGTGGTTTACCGGCGCCAGTCTTGAAAGCATCCTCATCATCAACAAAAGCACCTTCCTCAAAATCAACACCCGCCCCAATCTGCTGCTCAAATACTGAAGTCATAGCCATCATGCGCTTATCAGAAGCCCGCTGAGCATCCACCAAACCCCTGACTATGCTCTGTAACTTAATCTCCATCCTGTCGTGGTCGGGGTCAAAATAGGCAATAATCGGGGTAAAGCTAAAGTCGCCTATCCCAAACAAGTCTATTCCGTGATTGACCTCTGTACCTTCGAGAAACGTGGATACCTCAACCGTAGGCTCCCAGCGGGTAATGACCGAAAGTAATTCGGGCGGAATACCCTCCTTTTGAACCATATATTTCATAAAGTAAGGAAGTTGTCTCTTTGTGCCTTCCCAGACAATCTCCTTATTAAGTGGTTTTATGAGAATAATCTTCTTATCTACCGTTGTCCTCTGCTGAAATTCGTCGTAGGCAAGTAACCTATCGCCATATAACTGAGGACGTTGATAATACGGGAAAATATCACCCTGAGCATCGGAATTGACCGTAACATCAATACTCTCAATAAAACTCTCTTTGCCCGGAAGTAACATCTTGGCATCATCCTTAGTAATATACTTCCGAATCATTCCATAACTGCAATCATCAAGGTCTCTGCGACTGAACGTGGGGTCTAAGAGAAACTGATTGTACCCGAATCGTTCGAGCTTTGTATCTGAATTGCGGTCGTTATACGCATTCACAAGGTTCATTGCACATTTCAAACAGCCTTCAAAGGCATCTGAGATTATATCGTAACCGTTGGTATGCTGCATCGACCAGGTGCCTATGGCAGTAAATTGCTCCGCCGTAAGAACATCTCCATCCTCGGTGGGGTCGTAACGAATAGACCGGATATTGTCGCTCTGATAACCTGAAATCCAGTTAATAATCATCCGAATCTGGGGAAAACTCGCTGATTCACGGTTTTCCTTTTTGAATCTAATTCTGTCCTTCTCGGTCCAGGGATTACTTAAATATATCGTTAAATCATTCTTGACCTGCATCTGCCAGGCACCAAAGCCAGCGTTGGCCTGGTCATAAGCAGCCTTGTAATCCTTCGCTCTGTCTCGTTCAGTTGCCATTTATTCCTCTAAGCATATTCAGCCTTTAACTGCCTCCATCGTTCCTTGCTCATATTGCTCGACCTATACATCCCTGACTCGATTACCTTGCTCAAGTACCGGCCTGCATCGGCATAATGACTCGACTTGTCGGGATGCGGTCCGTCACTGTACCTGTCCAATTTATCAATCCATTCACGATGATATGACGACCAGGCTATAATCAAGTCCTGACATAACTCGCTATCAATCCATAATCTCGGATAAAGGTTCGTCATTCGCTCGATACCATCGAGAACGTAGTCCTCCTGCTCTAACTTCACAAAGTTTATGCCATTACGTGCGAAGGTCTGGTAAACAGCCTCACCTGTCCCGATTTCACCCTTGACCATATCGAATGGGGCAAAGTGCTTGCCGTAGATATAACCGTGCTTTTCTTTCATTTTGTCTAACATCTCACGATAAAAGACGGCTCCGCCCCGAATATCGCTCTTATCTGACAATGCAAAACAGTTAATGATGTGAACCTCAAGACCTATCACCTGAAAGAATATCCATGGCATGTGACCGCCTAATCCTAAATCACACACAGTATGCACAGGATAGTCTTTAACGTGCCTGACGCAGCATATACGGCCTTCCTCTCGCATCTGGGCCATCTCAGCAGCATAATACGCACCCTCAACAGCAGCAATACTGGCTTCCTCAAGAGTTGACGGATGCTCCTTTAACATTAAGTGCTTCAATGTCTTCTTCTTAGCAACATACCACGCTCGCTGGCCCGGAGTTATCGTCTTTGAGTATATGTCCTCTAACTTACCAAAATAGACGTTCATCTCAGGGCTTATCTCAACGAATCGCGGGTCTGTGACGTTGCTTTCCTTCTGCATCCAGTTAAAGAAATGTATCTTGTAGTCCAACGGCCCCAATTCACGGCCTCTCTGCCTAATCTGCTCCGCTTCCTTGCACATCTCAGGAAAATCACCCATCGGGCCTTCAAAGGTGCTTTCAATGAATATCATCCCTTTCTCGTGAATCGTCTCCATCGCTCCTGCCTTAATCTCAGCAGCCTTGAGCGGCGCATGGGTGCAAGTCCACGCATATTCTGACACATGAAGCATCTGCAATGTCCCTGAACGCATCGATGTTCCAACGTAGATACCACTGTTGTTTCTCCAAATTAGTTCTTGTGCATCGTCTTTGACTAACGAAACAGCCGCTTTTAGGTCTGCGGGCAGGTTCTCATAAGCGTATCGTATCTTGTCCCGAAATATCTTCTTGGCATCGGCTAACTTGTGAGCGATTATCCCGCATCTCATATTTGAATTGAACAGACACGCATCCAGCATGAATATTGCTATAAACGTCGTGATTCCGTGTTGACGGCTCTTGGGAATGATGTTCAGCCACCATAAAGCAAAGTACAGAAGCCTCTGAACAACGTTCATCTCGAACAGTATTCGCATCCCCTCCTGGTCAAGGATGTAATACAAGTGGTTCAATCGCCAATACCGATTGCCGAGCTTCTTTAGCCTTGCCTTGGTCTTAGTATTGAGCTTTGTTGTCTTAGTTGCTATCATGCCTTGCTCAAACTCTCCAAAAGAAACTGCTCGCATACGTTCAATGGTCGTCTCAACTGCTCGGCTCTCAACTGGTTCAGTAGGATTGTAGTCCAATCTATCGGTTCCAGTCCATGCCCTAATCGCATCGCAGCCATACCTTGAAAATCATATCCTTTTGCTTCGGATAATCCAAACATAGTCTCAAATAGTCCCATTATCTTGCCCTTGATTGTATGTATGCCCTTGTTATCTCGCTGTGTGGCACGTAGTCTGCATCGCCGGGCTTGCTGACTCTGATGTTAGGCGTGCCTGGCGGCACAGAGGCCAACAGCCTTGTGAATTCAGCATCAGATATACTTGGATACTTGGGTATTACTCGCTTTGTGTCAGTAATACCCTGACCAGTAATACCTTCAGTAATACCCTTGGCCTTAAACTTAGCCTGTGCCTTCCTATTAGCTTCTCGCTGCTTGTCCGGGTCTTTATACATAGCCTGCCTCCTTCAACGCGGCCTCAGTGGCCTTCCTGTCCCTCTTACGGTCTCGATAATAGATGATATTAGCCCATACGCTTAGAATTACGGCACAAGCCAATATCACCAATAAGACGCATGTGGTAGTATCACGCAAGAGCCATTCAATCATCTTCAATCTCCTTAGTATTACTTAATCTTATAAATACCCCTATTTAAGCACCAATAAAGCGGGTACACTGTCAAGTAAACAGCCATAAAGCCTTATATTGTACGTAGATATGTAATACTGTGTACAATATCTATCCATCTTTAACCTCCTCTGCCGCCGGTAACACGCCCTTGCTCGTGCCGTCAATCAAGCCCATTAACGTCGCTGTGGCCTCTGTAAGGCCGTATTTCGTCTCTGTCTTCTCGGCCATGCCATGATTAGCAGACAACAGCAATTTCGCTATAGTACTGTTATAAGAGCTGTCGAGGCCTCTATTGATGAGTTGGCGCTTCTCGATAACTAATATTTCCCTTAATGTGCCTGAAAACTTATTGTGCTTTTCTCCCCATTTATACAATGTATCTTCACACACACCGACATAAACAGCGTAACCACAAATAGTTGGAAGTTCTGGCTCTGATTTACAATATTCTAAATACTGTGTTATATCACAATACTCCGCCTTATACTTTGTTGGCCTACCGCCGCCGATCCCTTGTCCTTTTGCCATTATTTTAATCTATTTGCTCCAGTAATGCCATCATTACTTTCATACAGCCTTCTATTTGTTTGATTATCTCAAGGTTTGAGCTTTTAACGGCACATTCTGTATTTATTGGCTGTTCAGGGCGTTTTATTGGGTCATCACAATTACAATAATACTGCCATTCACCTGATGGCCTCACCACACGCCCGGCTCCGCAATATTGACATTTATCTTCTTTTGGCTGTTCGCTGGCTAATATAACTGGCCTGCATTGACAAGATTCTTTCTGACAAATATTACATATATGTGTTTCAAGCTCTTGTTCATGCTTTTTTATGTTTTCCATTTATTTCCTGTCTTATGCTGTCAGGGGTTTGTCAAGAATAGATACTCCATCGTCCGCAGCTTGTAGTATCTTGCCTACACGCATCCGGGCATCTTCAAGGTGGCGATAGGCCAACATTATATTGGCCTTCATTTCGCTGTGTTGGCCAGAATATGCTTGTTCGCCATCAAATACAGGATTGTTCATCTGCATCTTAACTGTTTCACCAAGGACCTTAATGTCTTTTCTTAACTCATCACAAGCCGATTTTATGTTCTCGTCCATAATTCTACTTCCTTTCTTTCTCAAAGCCAACCCTCTTTTCTCTGCGGTTACAGAAAAAGAGAAGGCTGGCTATTAGGCTCTTAACTTTGTTATCCATTATCATATTGCATCCGTGCATACTTCGTTCAAACTAACAAATCCACATCAAACCGCAAGGATAATAATTAATTATTTTTGATAAAATATGAAGATTTATTCTGCGTTTTTAGCTCAATAATGGCGATTTTGTAGATATTTTCATTTCCTTGAAATATTTTTCTTGATGTTTTGGCCGAAAAAGACGATAATTAGTATGTAATGATTACTGACCAACACAACAAAATAAAACAATCGCTCGGCTGTCTTTGTCTCAATTCACTTTGGTCAGTAGTTGTTGCAAGGCAGTCGGGCTTTTTATTTGAAGGGATAGGACAATGGCAACAGTTTTAATCAACCAAACAAAAAAGGTAATATTACCAAACGGCACAAAAAAGCAAGTAAACATCTTTGATTACAATTTAGCTTTTTGTGCAGATGCTTATGTGCAATTAACTGACACAAGCTGGATAAAAGCAAGAAGCCTGAAACAATTAGACAGCTAACAGCCGACAC